>Ga0247762_1000020_pt1 | contig 114287 bp, 83 predicted proteins | sample UWRJL081202R4_FD_181016 | JGI IMG/M metagenome (GOLD analysis project Ga0247762, IMG submission 181016) | Plant litter microbial communities from Arlington Agricultural Research Station in Wisconsin, United States - UWRJ-L081-202R-4 | ecosystem: Environmental > Terrestrial > Plant litter >...
AGCTTCAGCTAAAAGATCGAGCACCTCGGCCGCGCGGGATTCCATCCCGATCGGCGCCATTGCCGTTGACACTTCGCCAGGCCTTAGTCTTTTCACTGCGTAGTAAGTCTCCATGCTCCCATGCTGATATCCGATCATCGATAATTCGAGGTTGCGATGATGAAGCTCAGGTACTCGAGGAATTTCGTCCGGTAGCCATGTACGGCCAGGTGGCACCTCAATATAGAGCTTGTACGATGCGGTTTCGGCCTTGTACCGGCATCCGATCCATGCGCCGTACTTCAGCGCTGCATTCCACTGCAGTTCAACAGCTGTACGTAGAATTTTCTCTGGTATGGCGCGGCCGGATAGAGAGAAAATCTGTTGGCAGGCTTCGATCAAGCGTTCTTGCAACGGTCTTCCGTGGGAGCCAACCTCTGAGGTGTAGCGGAGTTCCGGGTTTGAGGTAACGAATGCAAACTCTACCGGGAAACCCGTTCGTCCCAACCGGCTGGACCGCCAGATCTCATCTCCGTCGGCGGTTTGATCGACTCCATCACTCAGCAAGCGAGCGAATGAACGGAACGCAGCATTAGCTATTTTGCTGCCATGCACTTCCGCAATGTTGCCTAGCGCTTGCTCGAGCGCTGGATGCAAGACGGTGCTCGCGTCCGCTAGTCCCCAGCTCATAGAGTAGCCCCCGATTGCGAGGGAAGCGTCAGGACGGGAGCATAAGCCTCTTGCCTGGGAATCTGAACAATCTTGCCGTCATTTTCCTCGTATTCTGCGCTCCAGAAATACGATGGTTTAGCGGCGAAATAGCCCCAATACTCAGGTAGGCTATTAGCCGTGAACAGGAATTGTTCGCTCTCCGACGTATTCTTCGTACCAAGCTGAAGCGTGACACGCCTATACAAATTCCAATGCACTCGATCCGAAATAATCGTTATGGAGTTGTAAGGCTCTGTATCTCCAATAGGTATGACAGTGAGTTTGCATTCGGTAGGATTGATTCTCGTAATACGACCATTCAGAAAAACGATGGAACCAGAGTATTGCATCAAGGAACGATCGGGGTCTACAGTTTGGTAAGTTCGCGCGTAAGTCGATTTTGAATCATCGAGGAGCTCTTGCCGTGAAGGGGTGACTATCTTCCAGTCGTGGTCAGTTTCGCTGGTTGACACCTTTAGTTGAATATTTCTGACTGTCGGGTTGGATCCCGTAATGCCGACGGAGAAAATCGTGGTGGTCTTCTCTACAAACGGATACGGAACATCTACAAAGCTGGCCGTCGCACTCAAATCGCTCCGCCGATAATTTCCGTCGGCAATCTTATATTCGAGCCCGTAAGACAGTGGTGACCCTTTCGGGTAATCGATTCCTGCAAACAGAAAGTGAAAGCGGTGAGGAGCATTGAGAATGAAGCTCCTAATGCCGTCGAGGGACAAATATGAGACGTCTATTTGTCGTACAACGATGAAATCGATAGACGAGGTCAGGAAGATGCGGACACCGAAGTCAACAATCGTGATTTGTTTTAGGGAATCGGTTGCACAGATTGCGGATTCGAAGATTGGCGCATCGCCGTCTTCGAACACCACGCGATAGCGGTAGTTGGAGGCTTTCTCAGGTGTTTCGATTGTCCAGGAACGCGCTCCATCCTTGACGTTGAAAGAATGTTGGCTTGTAACGCCAGAGGCTGGCATGGTGAGCACCAACTCAACTTCCAAGATAGGAAGCTGCGCAGTCTCCTCCGGGATGGAGATTGTGAATTCGTGCATGTCAGCCTCTGATTAGTACATGAGTCGTATAACGTGGATAATTAAGCGCCTGAGCCCCGGACGACTTCGGCTAAGTCCTCGAGATCATATGTCGCCTCCATGTGGTGCACGGTTAGAGTGAGTGCAGCTCCATCTTTTGGAAGGACGATACTTTTGAGTTCGCTACCGGACTCCTTGACATAGGTGTCCGGTCCCTCAGCGTGGTAGTAGGTTGCTGTCCAGAAATACTCCACCTCTGTAACGTCGTTGATTATGTCGGCCATGAAGGTGTAGTACTGCTTCTCGGAAGATTTTCCCTGAGGTGGCTTCATAAATTGGAGCGAAAGAATATCTGTCTTGTCATCGGAGCCATCACCGCCGAATTTGCGGAATAGATCTACCTGGACCTTGTTGACCTTACCCCAATCGATCTGAAACGGATCGAAAGAAGCGGTGAAGGGCATCTGGTTATAGCTGAGGTTGATGAATCCGTCAGAGCTGCGGATATTTTGGATTCGCCGGATCTTACCTGCAATGATGTTGCCCTGATATTCCACGTAGCCGCCTGGGTTTCGAGGCACCTGAAGGTCCCACTGAGGGGCCTGAGAAAACTCTTCACCCACTGGCGGGGCGTAGCTCCAGACGTGCCTCACGGGGCCGAAGTTATTTACGGGGTCGTTGTAGTTCGCTGTGATCTGGACCTGCGTAATACGCTGAACCTTGCTTGGCTCCGAGGGATTAATGATCGAGAGGTAAAACTGGTAATCCTCGAACGGTGAGTGAATCACCACCCTGTCACTATTCTGCGGAGGGAAAGCCTTCCTAGGAGCGGCGACTAACGTCGCACCATCTTTCATCACATAGGTGAGTTGATAGGTGTACTCGTTTGTGCCAGGCAGGTAGGTGCGGCTGGAAATCTTGAACTCTGCCAGGTTCGCGCGCAGTTCGAATACCTCATGCTTGTTCTTGCCGTCAGGCATGTTGTAGAAAAAATCCACTATTACAAAGTCGATAGACTTTTCGAAGTCCAGATTAGACGAGACAAAGGTCGCTGTTTGGATACCAAGTTCGGCAAGGTTCAAAACGATCGACGACTGTGACGCTGTAATGGAGGGTGAGCTGTATTCCTTACCACCTTCATAGATGACTTTGTACTTGTATGCGAAATTCGGGTCGTACGGACGAGTGCCATCCGTACTGTACTTCCATGCTGCAGTATTCTTGCGGTCAAACGTGTGGGTGTTTCCTGTTGCGTTAGGATACTCGACGGTGATCTCAACAGAGTTAATCTTGACCGCGGCAAGGTCGTCCATGATCGTGAATGTACAGGACAATCTGCGAACGTCGCCTTTGCTGTAGACCCTTTTCCACGTGGTGTCATCGAAGGCAGGTAATAGTGCTTGAGGAACGGCAGCAAATTCGATGATCTGGTTTTGGGTGAAACGGCGCTCGAATGACGATGTAGCCGACATATTGATTTGGTCTGCGTTCTTTTCCCCAAGGAAGCGTATCGCGTCATCCACGGCTTGTTGGACTAATGTTTCAAGCGTCACCCAGGCCCAGTCGAGCACTTGTTGCTCGAGACCGGGAGGCGGAGCACTATGCCATTTAATATCCACCATTCCGCAATCCGAGTTCTGGAGCGTTTCTTTAATTGTCTCGCGTCGACTTGTCTCACGGCCCCAGACATTCTTGTCGATTTGTGTAGATTTTTGATAATCGAAGGCAATCTTGGAGTCGTACTTTACGACAACATCAACTGCCGGAAGATTGGTCCATGCAGAGGTGTTGTACTCGAGGCGGAATGGACTTGCTGCTGCTCCTCCGTGAAAGGCAGTCTTGAATGTGTCCACCCAAACCTGGTCGGGAAGATCTACGACAAAGGCTGCACGGAGGCGGTCATAGCGGGCCGGAACCGCATTCAGCGTATATTCCTCTCCGCCCACTTTGTAGACGAAATAGCTCTGTGCCGATAACCAGTCGAATTGCCCGATCTCTCTATCAGGAAACTGTTTCCTAAAGGCGAGCAGCGCATCCTCAGGAATTACAAGCTCCGTGATGAAGCTACAAGTTCCCGAGGTCCCCTGGTCCGTCTGGAACTCTTGCAGAGAGAACTCGGGCACGCCATCTTTCTCTGCGAAGACTGGAGTGGGTAGGATGTACTTCAGGTTTGCGTTGTCTGAGTCTCCATACACGGTAAGCAGTTTGAGGGGAGCTCCGTATGGGATTTGCACCGTATCTTGAATGTTCAACACTGAATTGCTCCTAAAAATTCGGGTATTCGAGCGGTTTGATTTCGCCATCTGCGGCGGCAGAGTCAGCAGTGAGCCCCCTAATGAACGAACGGGTCAGAATCGCTCGAGAGTCCCGGTAAGGGACTACAGGGCGTCGAAGCACGAATGTCGACTTCCCATACATGCTTAGTGCCACTTCGATTCGTGGTTAGCAGTTTGATTAGATTGTGCGGAATGAAGGCTGCTTACACTATAAGGCGCAGCAAGTTAGTCGAGGTGTCCCGACTCAAATGGGGACAGCGTCTGAAAGGGGGATGGCCTGAACTGAAAGAACAGATACTCGTGCGCATTAACTACCTCCGAACTGCTCTGCTGGAGACTGAGTTATAAATGCTGCCGCTCTAAATTTTAAAATTCGGTTAGATCTTGGGAGTTGCTTGGATGCCTCATGTAAGCTACGTGCGTGGTCTGCGATTGTCAACATATAACGCTTAAATATTTGGTTACAAATTTTTACTTTATTGAAGCCATACAACGAACTCTTTGGACCTGCTTGCGACCACTAATATCCTGTTCCCAGATGCGCGCCACCGTTCGTAGCGCATATCCTATGAGAACCAAGGGTTTCTCTTCATGGAACAGTTCTACTTGCGGTGCATTGGGGATGGTAAACAAGGGGACGTTCTCGCCCCTTAGGAGGTGGGCGGGCTTTCTGCTTATTGATCCCGCCCTTTTTGGGCAGAAGGCTTGACGAACGTGCAGTTGCGTTTTCCATCTGCCTTGGGCTCCGAAAATTTCTGGCTGTGATGGAGCAAATACCGCGTCAGCCTCGGTGAGCGGATGGGTTTGCCCTCTCAGGTGTGCTGGTGTGATCGTGAGGGCAAGGCGCAGGGTAAAGTTGGTTAGCCCTCGCCTTGCTATATATGAGGCGGTCGCTGCCGCGTGGATCGCACCCAATGATCTAAAAACACACTAAGTATTAGGTACAGGTCCGCAGAAAATCAGCGCCGATTTCATCACACTTTCTTAACTGGAATCATTCGTATCCAGCCTTCTGTAAGAAGTACTCGGGTTTTGGGCAAATCGCTGAGCGGAGGGGAGGCGGGTACCTCCACTGTGGTGTATTCGGTTGCTCCAGCTTTTTGATGGAGAAATTCCGCAGCGTACCCTACAACTTCTGGAGGTGGAAGAAGCGCTTTTTCTTCTCCGAACTGCTCCGTTGTAAGGATGGGACCCGTATAGAAAGAAGGTTCGAGATTTTTCACTGCAGCGTCGACAAAGCTTTGCGGGATGGTGATCTTTTTCCGAGGTAGAGCACCGCAAGTCGCGTAAATTGCATTTCGAATGTCTGCGAGGATAACGAGGTCGACCGGCTTATTTGCGATGAGTGGCACAATGCTCTCCTGGCCTTGGACGAAGGAGTGCGTTACAGGTTGCCAGGCCTGTGCCTGGAAGACGCTGAGCGTGTTCACAAGGGCTTTCTCTGCGGCCTCTTTGGTCACCGGGGCGAAGTGACCCTGCGCTGGCGTGTCCCCAGCCGCAAAGAGTCCAAGCACTCCATCGTCTGGTCGAGTGACATCCCCTAAGCGAACATTGAGTGTGGGCATTTGAGGAGAGGAACTCAAAAGCGGTGGACTGCCAGCGAGATCGGCGGTCTTATCGCTAAGGGTTCCATCAAATTGAAGGCGAGCGCTCAAAACCAGAATTGGTTCGCCGATGAGACGCACTCTCGGATCGGCCGTACCTGCTGCGGGATCAAAGGTGCCACGGATCGTATCAATCGTTCGCAGCATCGCGGAGAGCCCGGTCTCCGCCCAGAGTGTGGGGCCGGCGGGAACGTCGAACTTCTGACTCAAAACGGATTCTACGAAGGCTTTTAATGTGAGATTGACAATGTGATGCAGTGGATCGGGATGAGGTTGAAGCCACGGGTGTGGGGTGTAAGTCACTTTCAGCGTACCACCAGCACTTTGGCCATGGATCGGAATGTCGGTAGTGAGTTGCCCCAGTCCGTACCCTTCGCCGTCAAAGACCTCAAGGGCGTGCTCAAGGAAGTCTGGAAGGAGCAGACCACAGACCGGTCCCGTCAAGGTATTCGCCTCCTCGGCATGGTCATCTGCGGCCGTGAGACGGAAGTTGTAGCGGCTCCAATATGGAAGCCTTGGTGGAAGTGGTACCCAGGCGGGAGAGTTTGCATCTCCGGCGGGAGATGAGGGTGCTACGCCAGAGTCCCACGTTCGCGAGAAACCAAACATATCGACCAGCTCCAGCTTGTTCAACCTCAGGGCTCCTGCACGGAGGCGATACCCATGACTTGAAAGCTGTGAATCGAACTTAGTCAACGCAGCGGAGACGACATCCATCTTTGCGAAGGTGTCGTCATCGAGAGTCTTGTCGAGCATCTGAACCTTGGTGGTTTGTCCAGTTGGATCAACTGTCAGACGCGTCAAGAGAGCGCTTTGAAGCACACTAACGACGGTCGCGGTCACAATTGAGCGTTCGGTGAACGATTCGACTGGAAGGACAGCCGGAGGTACCACGGGATCGGGAACGCTGGTCAGTTCCACATCACTTGCGTCCAGCTTCCATCGTTCCATACCTGTGTGTGGATGGGAATAGTCGCTATCGATGAAAAGCGGATCACAGGGATCCTGCCATGGCGTAATGGCAATGGGACTGGGTTGATCTCCAGAGAGCGAGATTGAGGTTAACACGTCACTCTTGAAATCCGGATCGCGAGCAAGGTGTAAGCCTTGAATGGCATATGTGAAAAGCGATTGGGTTACTGCTGAACTCTGCGGTCCTCCAGCCAGTCCCGCCATAATGCCTGCACTCTCGGTATCGAGCAACAACGTCTCGCGGACTAGTGAGACCACCACGGAGGGGACCCCCGCAACGTCGAAGCTCTGCGGGTTCATAACGAGGTCGCCGCCGAAGATGGCCGGTCGATCAGCGAGAGTCATGCTGAGCAAAGTGTTGTCACTCGTACGGGTCTGGACCTTCTTATCTTTGCGAAAGCGCGTATCGAAGCCGAATTTGTAAGAGCGTCCGACGTTACTGAGCACCACCTGGGGGGACCAGGGACGATACCAACGTGGGCCCGGAAGCTCGTAGACGTTATCAACAAATGGCATTGAAACCTTCGCGCCGGCTGTGGTCTCGAAGAGTTGTCCCAAGGCTTTTTCATCAAACAGGTCGATCCACCATCCGGCTGCGTCGCTGCCGCTACCGTCAGTCGTAGCCCCGAGCGCAAGCGAGCGGGCATTGGTACGACTGTCCTGAATGCGAATCATTCTCGGATCGAGCGTCACGCCCTTCGCTTTCGCTGCATCTGAAGCAAGCTTGAAAGAAGCTTTGATGTTTCCGATGAAGGATGGCTTCTGATCGGGAACCACCGGTTGGCCCGGCACCAGGAAGACGCTGATGTTCGGGAATGTTGCTATGCGAGACTTCTGTTCCACTGAAGCGGATCGAGCTATTAGATTTGGCCAGTAGCCGGAGCCTGCGCGTGCTGCAAGGGTTGTCGAGGGGGAGAGCGAAAAACTATGAATACGCGCGATGTTTAATGGGCCGGGCTCGACGTCGATCCGAGCATAGGTCTTTGGACTGCCGGGCACGCTTTGAAAGGTAAGTGCATGCGCCGAGCCAGCCATGTCAAGCACGCCGCCGGTGGAGTATTTCTGGCTATCGAAATCGGCCAGAAGCATCTCAGCTGCGTTCACTTCATCGGGTTGACCGTTTTTGCTGGCGAGATCGGCCAGAGCTCGCTTTACATTTGGGTAAAGCTTCACATTCTCGTTTTTGAGCGGAACGGGAGCAGTGTTTGATCCAGCCAGTGGGACGGAGATGATCGAACCATGGCAGATGGTTTCGCGAGCGACCATCAAGTGCGAAGAGGCTGAGGTGACCTGAGCCCATGTGCCATCCTGCGGCGCTGCGGGAGCGGGGAAAGATACGGTCATGCTTTGCAACTGCTTTGCCTGCGCATCGATCGATCCACTGCGCAATGCACTGCGTTTAAGTGCATCCACCTCGACAGCAGAGGGAGTGCTAACGCCGCGCGGTTGAAGTTTAATTTCCCAAGCTGGTGCGTTTTGTGTGGCTATGGAAAAGCTTATCTGCGGCACCACATCAGCGAACGAGCTCGACAGTTGGGCGGTAGCTATCTGCCATTGATCGAGTACCTGGGCGGGATAGCTACTGTTGCTCAGTTGATCGTGTTTATCTGTCCAGAACCAACCCACAACTAGATAGCTCACGTTCCCCTTGTCCTTGACCGCAAGATCTTGTAGGGAGTCATAAAAACCGAATCGCTTTCGCGACTCCGGATAGTAGGCAGCCATGGCCGGATCGAAGGTCTGGGGCTGGCCAGGCGGCGTGGAGGCCTTTGTATCCCAGAGCCCCCAACCGGTGTGACCAACGACTCCGGCGTCCGGTAGGACTCCCGCGAAAGTATGTATGCGACTGGAGTCGCGGTGAGCCGGCGGAATCCACTTGGACAGGGGAGTGACGACTTGATCGATAGAGTCGACTATCCATCCAGTCCATGTACGTTTGGCAAATGGAGTAGCTGAAGAGACACCCGGATTGAATCGGATGACGAGCCAGAGGTCAGGCACAGAAGGGAAGATGACCGCCTGCGTTCCTTTGTCCGGTAGAAGACGCGAAGCGGTGAGGACGTCGGGCAAAGCCCAATGGAGATGGATTCCAGGCTCCAAGGTCCCATTGCGGTTGAAGGGGGTACCGCTGAGCGTGGGTACCTGGGTTTGCTTGAGGATCACCTTAGCCGACACCGTGACTGGAAAGAGAATCGTGCTGGCCATTAAGATTTCTCCTTTGGATACATCTGTTGAACCTGGGCAAGACGGTTCTGTAAAGAGGTCAGGTTCATCACTCGCCCCTTGCGCATGGAAACCACTTTGAGCGTGCCGTCTGGGTTGAGGAAGTCCGTGAATGGAAGTGAACCCTTTTGTTCCTCGACGGTCTGCTTGAACTCCTGTACATAAGGTCGCTGCTCCAGATGAAGAGCGACGCGGCGGCTTTCGCCGTTCACAGCCAATGCAAGCTTGGCAATGTCGAGCGTTCGGCTCTGCAGGTTTCTAGCAGAAACAGGCTGCTTTGGTCCGGCGATCGAAGTCCCGTCACCGGCCCGTTTGTCCACGGTCCACGGCGTGGGACTGCCAGCGCTGGTTGGCTCGACTCCGAAGCGCACACCGACGTTAGGCTCACGCACATGCACCATGGCAGGGGAGCCACCGAAAAGCACGATGTACATCTCTTTAGAGATTGCTTCGGATCTCAGAACTGGGGCGAGTGGAGCGGTGGTCTTATCGTCGACGATAGTCTTGTATCCGCGGACGATCAGATCGGGCCAGCGGCGCACAAGCTCGGAACGAATCAGCATTCCCGTCATACCGTTGTCGGTCGTCCATCCGTTGCCCTGTACGGAGTCGTTGGCCAGTTTCGCCAGATCAGAATCGATGGCATCACGCACCATTCCAAGCACACTGGCGGTGTACACGGTATCCACCGTTCCAGTGTTCGCGGCCGAAAAGACCCCCTCGATGACGCGGTCCATCCATGTGGGATCAACATGGAAGAATCGAATCGATTCAGGTGGCAGAAGTGCCGCGTCGGGAACGAAGTAGGCGATCGGAATGTGCCGGAGCAAGCGCAGATCGATAAGAAAATCACGCAAGCGGTCGGGGATTGCCACGCTCATGTACGAAGGGTTGTCTCCTTCGGGAGGCGCGAAGACCAGACCGTCGGGTGTGCTCTGAATACTGAACCCAGCACGGTATTGCTGCACTGCTTCTACACCGGTTTCGAGTGTGAGCCTCTCGTACATGAAACTCTCCTAAACCTGTCCTTTGGCTGCAAGATGGCCAAAGGCTTTATCGAGATCCAGCGTTGAGATTGTGGCGATATCGATCTGCGTGACCTGCAGGATGCCAGGAGTCTGGAGATTGCCGAGCGTCGTTTGTACGTCGTTGCCAATCTTCTGAAGCTGTTTACTGACACCGCTTACATCGCCCGGCATGGCTCCAATGAAATGACTTCCATCTTTAATGATGGGCGCGATGTTATTGCCAGCAGGGAGGGACCAGGGTTGCTGTTCCCATCCTGGATTTTGCTGTTCCCACGGAGGATCGACAATCCACTCTGGTTTCTGCAGCGCAATCGGAAGCTTGTTTATGGCAACCTGCGGATCGATTACTTTGATGACGCGGTGAACCTCGCGAAGGTCTTCGAGAATGTCCTGGCTGGCAAGTGCAAGCAAACGCCCCAGTTCAAAAGCAGCTGCGTGAGAGTAATCGAGCGGCGTATCGGCGGAAGCATCCACAAATTCCTCCGGAGCCGAGCGAACTGCGAACCCTGAACTGCGAGGCCCCGGAGGAAAAGGCCTCAAGGGACCTCGGAAGTTCACCAACTTCTTTTCCTGCGTATGAGGAAGCGGATCGATGAAGAGGCCGTGCTCGTCCAGCACTGCATCGAAGCCCGCGGTGAGTGGGACCGGCTTTCCGGGAAGTGGCGACTGAGGAAGATTGCCGAACCGCATTACGCCGCCATTCGGGCGGATTTGTATGCTGCGGATGACCTCTTCGAAGTCTCCACCTCTGCTAGGAGTAAAACTCCATGAATGCAGCACTACGAAGACTGTTTCTTTCTGAGGGAAGGTCGTACGAGCGATGTCGTACACATCCGTGCGGCCTTCAAGGGACACCAGGAACGCGGTGTGGAGCTCCGGTGTTCCACTTGCGTCAGGCAAGCGGTTCGAAATTACGATGGAGCAATCGACATCCCCAGCACCCCTATTCGTGCGTCGCACATTGCATAAGAACTTAAGTTCTTCGGCAGCAGGGCGAATCGCGGTAACGATAGAGTTCTTGAGAAACAGCATCTTAAACTTCGTGGGAGCAGGAATAAAAGCTTGAAGTTTTGCGGTGCCCAGAGGATCGCGCGCCAAAGCATCGGCGACCGTTCCGGTGACGGCCCAGGATCCGTCGCTCACGAGCGTCTGTGGGACGACCTTTGTTCCGGAATTCACTTTCAGCTCGGAGTCCTTCACCAACAACAGCGCCAGCCAGGGGGTATTCAGGCTCGGGCCATTGCGTTCCCACGGAAGCGTCCGTCTGTTCAGAGCGACATGCGGAAGAAAGTCGTCTGGTGAATTCGTGCTGCTGCGGGCAGGATAGACTCCCGCAACATCCGCTTCGGTGAGTTCCGTCTGCGGCCCATTCACTTGGATCTTTATCTCTTTTGTTCCAGTCAGGTTGAGCAGGCCCTCGCCAAACGTCTGATCGACGGTAATGGTGGAGAAGGCTAACCCACAAGGAATGAGGGGTTTTATGCTATTTAGAAACTGTGTCTGTTCGCTCATCTCGCAACCTCGAAACTGACGTTGACCGGTGTAGCTTCTCTTCCGGTTTGAATTCGATCGTCGATAAAGCTCCACATGGGACTCTGACGCATCTGGTCGGACATCTCTCTCGAAGACCCGGCCGTGACGACCACGGATGCGACGCGCCAGTCTAGTCCGAGATCTACGTCGAGCTGCCAGGGGCGAACGCCATCTACCGTGCTCAAAAATGCCGTACGCGTTGGTCCGACCACTGTTGAAAATCCTGTGAGCGTTGCATTGAGGGCGGCCCAGCGGACTTGATCGAGCGCAATGCCCGGCGTTGCGTTCACCGGTTCGACAACAAGGATGAGAGTGGCTGCCTTTTGAACGGCAGGGAAGCTGACGGTGAAGTGGCTCACCTCACGGAGTACCCGTGCTCCAGAAAGCGTATCGAAGAGAGCGGGTACTGAAGCCAGAGGAATACTCGTCTGCAAGACACAGCCATGGCCGGCGAAGGCTCTCGCACTCAGTGTAGTGAGGAGCGTATCCGCTTCAATACCAATATTTTCTGTAATATCCTGCGTTGCGGAGAGGGTGATAGGAAGGGTGCCCTGGTGAAGAAGAAGGATCTGCCTGGTTCCCGAGGGGCTGGCGGCTGACTGAGATCCCTGGAGATAGCGGTCTTCGAGAAGGTCTTCCCCTGCACCAAAGAAGACCATTCGAATTGCCGCGGCTCCGTCAACAGTAAAGTGGTGTGTAGCTCCGGAGCTGCCGCCTGCTATCGCGATGTGACCCGCCTGCTTTGGAAGTATCGTCAGATCCGAAGGAGTGATAGGAGCGCCTGTTACACTACGGCTCACTACTACCGGCTGGTTCGCCGAAGTACGCGATGGCACAGTCCCCAGCCTCTTCATCACGCGTGTGCGATTTGCAGCTTTGGTGAGTTTAGGAACCACCGTTATGCGCGGTACCGTGGCAGACCTGATAGGGGAGATTGCCAAGCGAACCGAGAACAACTCCGCCCTGCGTAAAGGTGAAGAGGGAAGGCCGACCAAAGTCGCTCCGGCTGGAATCGCAGCGACTGTAAGGTTACGCGGATGAATTTGTACAGTCGTCTGCAGAATTGTCGCCGTGCTGAGAAAGACCTGCCACGGAGGACTTACTCGTTGCGCGTTGCGAGACGTTGCCATCTCACGCGAACTCTGATGCGGGATAGCAGGAGAGATTTTTGTCTTCAAAGGAAGAGCGGAAAAGCGTATTGTGTTCTTCGTTGCTCGGAAGGTCTGGGTCGCCGGCTTCACCCATGCAAGCGGAAGAGGGAACTCCTCTCCGGGAGCTTTACCGTAAGCATCCAGCGCAGAGGAATATTCCTCGGTGCTGCTGGCGTTCAGATATCCCGCATTGATCGGATCTTCTGTCGCGCGATAGCTGATCTCAATTCCGTCTGATAGTGGAACCGAAGGTTTATCCGTATCGATACTCGCAATGGCGTCACGTGCCGATCCGTTCTCCTCAGCTCCGTCAAGTTTTGTACCGAAAGTCGCTGCTGGGAAAAAGTCGATGAGTCGTTTCTGTATTGCAAGGCCAATGTTTGGCCCTTTCACTGTGAACGTGCCCGCCTTTTCTACCAGGTTGCACAGCGGTAGATTGGTGAAGCCGCTAAGGAGGGAAGGGATCATCATCGAGCTGTCTGCGCCAATCTCGCCGATGGGAAGTTTTGTGCGGACGGTAAAGCGGAACTCCGAATTAACCGTAATCGGAGAGACGGTGCCTTCTTGCTCTTTCGCGTTTTCCGCAGGTTGATTGGTTCGGCCTTCCGTAACGTCGACATGAATCAGTCCCGCGGAACTCGCGGTATTCAACGCCGCCATCGTGGCGCCCTTGTTCTTATAAACAGTCGCAGGAACTCCGAGTTGGCTGGTGATGAATTCAAACAATGGTGGCGCAGGTTTCTTTGAGAGATTGTCTCCGAACGAGAGATCGAAGCTGACGAAGAAGAGATGAATCGTGGCGATTCCGCCGAAGGGCGGAGTGTGAATTTGAAGGTCTACACCAATCTCGTGACGTCCCATAAATTCGAACCACACCGTCACGGCGATTCGTGCCTGGATGTAGAAGGGATCCCATTGGATCAGCACATCCACATACACATCGAGGCCTGCCGCGATGCCCGCAAACTTTGCGTACAAGGACACCGATGCGCCCGCCATCAATGCCTGCGGTGTGCATGCGAAGAAGCACTGCACGTCTACGTGGATGAAGTTATAAATTTTTGCTTTTACCCCTACGCGGGTCAGGCCGGGATAATGCTCGGGTTTACTGAAGAAGGGATGGTAGCCGCCGATAGAGACAACAAAATCGCCAGGGTGCGGAGCGGCATACCAGACGCCGAGGCAGAACTGTCCCTGGAGGCTGAAGATCTCTGGATCAAGAAGATAGCTGTCTGCAGAGAGACCTGCGAGTAAAAGGAAGTGCTCTTCATCCGCTGACATGAGGAAATCCAGTTCGAAGTAGGCTACTGGCTGTATCCCGTACGAAAGCATGCCCAGAAGATTGAACGAGAAACTCTTACCGAATGAAACGCTGACGATTACTTTGCCTGCGATCATCGCAAAGCAGGTGAACTGAATTCCTGCCGCAATCCAGTTCTGATTATGCTGTACCGCGAAAGCGTCGCCCAGATTCGCCAGCGAATTCTTCGGATCCTTCGCATCGAACTTGATCTGTCCACGCATCACTTGCAGAAACGGATGATCTCCGAGAAGTTCCGGTGATGGAAGATGTCGATTAAAGCCGAACCCACCTGCAATTCCCGTGATGAAGAACCACGGTGGGCCTCCCAGGGGAGCTACAAGGGACGCAAAAATAAAGAGAGAGGCGTCGCCGGAAGGATCTTTGGCGTACCCGCCGATCGCCGAAAGCTGAAAGAGCTTCAGAACGGAGACAGAAGCGAGACCGATGTAATCGCCTGCGCCCTGCTCCAAGAATAATCCCGTGAGCTTGATGCCGCCTCCATCAAACGAAAGACCGAGACCATGTAAAAAGATCTTGGGCGCAACACCTTTCGCGTAGCTAATTACAATGCCAAGTTCATAAACCACGATCTGGATAGGACCAAGTGTAAAAAATAAATCCACGCCGAGAGTGAGCGATGCCGATTTCAACTCGACGAGTAGCGCCACAATCTCCAACGGGCCAATGCTGCGCTGTATCGGGATCTTTCCGCCGCCGGTGATGCTAGGGAAGGAGTCCCCGCGCTTGTAGGAGATGTTTAGGGAGAAGCCCGGCACTTCGCGCAGATCTGGAAATAGCGCCGCAACGAGTCCGCTTCCGCCCAGTCCGCTCGCCTTCCCCAGGCGCAAATCTACGATCAACAAGGAGAATCCGGAGATGGGGTCTGCCAAGTTTGAGAGCGCCAGGGTGGAACCAAAGCTCAATTTGCCAATACTTACGCCCTCATCTTTAAGGGCATCCGGGGCCAGTGGGCCGATGGAAAGCGTTGGCTTCACAGTCCCGCCGGGAGCGACCTCAAGGGTGAACATCTCACCAAGCTGAATTTTTGCTGCGTCGCCCAGCATACCTGCGACGGCTGAAAATAGCTTATCCATCTCCGGAGGAGCGCCGAGAACAGAATTCTTTACGAAGCCAATCAATTCATTCGCGCTCAGCGCCAAAGTCGATTGGCTCGCGACGGAGAGAAAGATCCACTTCAGTAGGCTCTCCACCAAATCGGCTGCTGTTGTTTTCGCATCGTCCACTGGCAGCGTTATGCCGCCAAGAGGAGAGGTGAAAGCATACTTAATAGGATCTCCATCTTTAAGAAAAAATCCAAAGCTGTAGAGACCGTTGAAGGCCGCTGCGGCTGAATCAACCACCGAGGGCGGGGCAAAAACGTCGATCTTGAGACCGCCTCCAAATGGCGTTGCCTTGATCGTGTTGCTGCCATAGGTCAGGCTCAGGGTGTTGATTACGCCAGAGAGCGCTGCGACCGTTCCAGGAGAGCAGACCGGACGTGAGAGCGTTCCACCGTCGAGACCGGCTTTGGAAAACTTTGCCAGAAGAATTTCCACCATGGCAGCAGGGCTGGCAGGACGAAAAATCAGCGCGAGTTCCACTGTGGCATTCAGCAAATCTGGCCGAAAGGCTAGCCAAGCGCTCGCAACATTCGTCGCCTGCGCGAACGTGCCGGTTGTTGCAAAACTACCCGGAGGAACTGTGGGAAAGGTTGAAGGCGCTCCGCCTTGATATAGGAGCGGAAAATAAGTTGAGCCGCCGAAGGCGTTGACATCTTCGTTACCGGTGATCAGTGCGCGAAGATGCCAGAGAAAAGTGAGAGCGCCCGCGCCACCGTCATTTGTGCTGAAGACCGACTTCTTCCACTTGCTAAAGTCTGGAACGACTCCCGTAGCATCCAGCGGAGGCATTGGCTGGATCGAGCCCGCTGGATCGCCCAGCATTGGAAAAAGATGCTGATCCATGCGGTAGAAAAAGTCTTTGTCCTGATGGTTAGCAAGCGAACGTGCAGCGACCCACGAACGTACGACAAAGGTGGCCAAGCGAACACAATCCCAGGCGACCGCCGTGGAACTGGGCAAGCTCAACGTTTTTGATACAGAAGCGGGATTTGTGACCGTCACATCAAGCTTGAGCTTGCTGCTGTACTCGCCACCCACCGTGATCGTCTTCAGAAAGCTAGGCACAGGAGCCGATGCAGCGAACGACAATTGCCCAAACTCAGAAGACGCGACTCCAAGAAGATCCAGCTTTAGCATGCGAGCCAGGACATTGAAGTCCAGCTTCTGCCCACCGGGACCCGCGACCGAGACATTCGCGCCAAACCCCAGACGGAGAGGTTGTTGCTTATCGGAGTTCCATATGAATCCCACACCACCGTCAACATCCTCAATGGGCTTGATCGGTTCCCATTCACCGGTCATTGCGGAATCGAAGTACTTCGTGGAATCGTCGCTCTGATCCAGCAAAGCCCTCATCAGGAGACCGAGAGCTTCACGGTTTTCAGGAATGCCGATCAACATATTTTTTAACGGATCGCCCAACCAACTCCAGTGAATCGAGCCGCTTTCTTCCATGAGTCCGACAAGCTTGCAAAAAGCGAGAAGCGCTGCGTCCAGTTGTGGCATCGTTACGCTCCCACCAGTACGCTGACAATCATCGATTTTGAATCAGAGAAAAATCCTTGCAACATCATCGGTTGCAATCCACTTTGAGCCGCGACGCTCGCCAGAGAGGCTTCAATCCCGTCCAGCACGCCATCCCACAGAACCCGCTGTAGATCGCGTCCCCAGCCGTCCGCAAGTTGCGTCGTAGCGGCGGTAGCGGCATTGATCGTCGCAGCGGCCGCTACACCGTTGCCCTCATCTCGTTTGCCCATGTAAAAAATAAACTGCAGCGTGCAGCGCTTCGTCTGGTCGGATTCAACATCAAGATTGATCAGAAGCCAACCGTCGACAGAGCGAGCAACGACCGAGGCAGTATGCACCAACAGACGGCGGCTTCCATCTTGCCACACCACGTCGGTCGATGCCGCTCCATTGCGCAGGCGTTCAGAGCACCGTTTACCAAGCTCCGTCGTCGAAAGAGAGATTTCGAACGCAGTCATTCGTGCCTCCGAACTTGCATGGAAGATCGCCCTGATGAGCGTCAATTTTCTTGTATGTGCTTGGCCCGAAGAAAGGAAGGAAAACTAATCCCGCCGATAGTACTCTTTTTCGAGAAAACAAAACGAATGAATTGAGAAATAGATGCAATCGATCTGTTAGCCCACAGTTCTCATCGAAAGTCCGTCGGTCTTGTTGGTCCGTCGGCTACCACCATTTAAACTACGAATCTTATTCCTGCCGATAACATGGCACAATCCCTAAACTCTGCGCGATCTGCCGCTGCGGCTATTTGCGTTTCCGCTCTAATGGAAGAATCAATCCAATCTGCTGGATTCTTCCTGATGTGTTCGTCCTTATGAAACGAACAAACATAGTGAGTGCTGCCATCTGAATGTCTGAAGATCAAAGCCGCGAGCCTCATGTCTGGTGCGAGTTATATTCACACCCCCGATGGAGTAATAATTTTGGATGATCGCGGGCCCTTAGGGCTGAGTGCTCATGCTCCCCTCATCGAGAGAAGGTAGTAAGAACTGATGAGCTTACTGCCGACGTGGGCAGACCCGGTTGTCGTTTTTCCTTCCCGGCGATGCAGGCTGCGAAAAAATGGCGGAGTCCATTGACTTGAAATTGTTCCGGTAAACGCCCGGTGAGCATTGCATACAATCTGCGCGCCTGGTGCACGTTAAGGAGGAAGAGCCGAAGCTTACCAAAATGCAAATCTCCGATTGTCTGTGGTACGCTCGCTTGCTTAGAGCAATCGCGACAGGACGGGCTATGCCGGAGATCGACTCGAGGTTGGAAGAGATTGCAAAGGTCATTCGATCCGATGCTGATCTGAGAGCACTGCGGAAGCATCTGGAACAGGTCATCGGTGGGGACGCATTCCGGGGCAGCAAGCGAAGCAGTCAATTTCTGCAACACGTTGTAGACAAGGCCCTCACGCGCGAGGGCGATGGCCTGAAAGAGCGAACGATCGGAATAGAGCTTTTCGGCCGGAAGGCCGATTACGATACTGGCATCGATGCGATTGTCCGGGTCACCGCTAGTGAAGTTCGAAGACGTTTACTCCAACATTATGGTCGCTTCGGAGACAACTCAGAGTTCCGCATTGCCCTGCCCCCAGGGGGCTATAGCCCGGAGATCTACCGTAACGAATCTGCTTCGGCCAATGTCAGGCGCGGCAGAGAGACAAAGTGGATATTGGTATCAGCCGAGAAACAGGTTTTCGCCCCATTAACCCCATCTTTGCCCGTCTCCGACGAAGGCGACGAGACGGTATCACCGATGGCCGAGTCGAAATCTGCCGAACTCACTCCCGTCAGCGCTTCGCCCCCATGGCGATACGGAATAGTGGCGCTGGTCCTCATTCTTCTTGGCTTCTTGTCAGGCGTCCTCCTTCGCATCCCGTCTGCCAGACAAATACCCGCTTTCCCCTGGTCTTTTTTGATCTCGCCCGCTGTGCCTTTACAGATTGTGACAAGTGATCCGAATATAGCCGAAATACGCGGTCTGACGCGCGGCGAGCTCTCGGTATCTGACTATGCGAATCACAGATACGGTTGTGAAACACTCGCAAACGACCTTCGTTTTGTCTGCAATACGATTCTGCAGGGAGACAAGGCATCTGCCGTGGATGCCAAGGCCGCGGCCATGATCGCCGCAAATACCCAACATTATGGCGGAAAGTTCTCCGTCCAGGTCGCACGTTCGATGAGGATGTCGGATTTTGAGACGGATAACGATTACGTCTTGCTCGGGAGTCCGAGATCAAACCCCTGGTTCGATCTGTTCTCAGATCAGATGGGTTTCCGTTTTGCGTATGATCCTACGAGTGCGGAAGACGTCATCCTCAACAGCAAGCCTAAAAACAATGAGTTGCCGGTTTACAAACCAACCGCAAAGGGCCTTGGTACGGGGCAATCGTATGCATTGATCGCGTTTGTTCGTAATCCGGACCAGCAGGGACAGGTTCTGCTGCTGGCGGGCGCGAGCGCAGAAGGAACTCTGGCGGCGGCCAATCTAATGGAGAATTCAGAGTCCCTTGTCTCTCTTCGAAAGGCGTGCAACCTCTCGGGGCCTGCATTGGTGCACTTTGAAGCATTGATCCGTGTGAATACTATGGCGGGCGCCTCGACGCAATCCGAAGTAACAACCTGTCACATCCTTCCCTGAGCCCGTGCGCACGACTCCCCACCTGAAGTGCGATGCAGATAGCAGACGAATGCCCCGTCGCCAGGTCAGTCTGGTCTCTGCGTTCCTACCGTTAGAAACGGTGAAGCAAGAATTGATTTACTTTCAATAACTTATGGCAACGTTACACAAATGTCTAACGTTGCCAGCGCCCCAAGTGTGGGGAGTAGTGTGAATGTCGCTCAAGAAAGAATTTCTACGGGCAATCCAAAGTGCCAGATTTGGGAGACATTTCATAATGCAATGGCCAGTCGCATGCAGCGCTGCAAAACGATCCATGACACTATGCAAAAAATTGGGTATCAAGCTCATCCTCACAGGAACGGCCGTTTTAGGGTCGAGCCTGTTTGCCACCCTCGCAGCCCAGACTACCTCGGGTGGCTTCGTGGGACGAATCACGGATCCCGCTGGAAGTGTTGTGCCAGGTGCGACAGTTCAACTGCAAGACGAAGCAACCTCGATCACTAGCAGCGTGCAGACGAGTGAGTCGGGAGAGTACACGTTCAGCTACGTCCAGCCCGGAACCTATACCATTCGTGTCACCATTCAAGGGTTCCAGGAAATTGTAGTCAATCACATCAACCTCGACATCCAACAGGCGGCACGAAAGGATTTCAGCCTCAAGGTCGGGGATGCTCTAGCGACCGTGACGGTGTTGTCGGACACAACCCCACTCATCCAAACGGACAGTTCCTACGTTGGCAATGTTGTCGACGGGAAACAGATTCAACAGTCACCGTTGAATGGCCGCGAAAATGCCTACTCCCTGCTCGGCCTGGCCCCGGGAGTTCAACGCCCGAATTCGAACGCTTTGATCTCGGGATCCAGTTTCAAGGGAGGTATCAATCAGACGATCGATGGTATTTCAAACAACGACATCGTGGGCGCTCGGATTTCGGATCAGGTCCCGTCTCTCGAAGCGATGGCCCAATTCAACACCATTGGTGTCAATGCGCCAGCGGAATACGGGAATGGAGGTGCGCAGGTCATCATCGCCACCAAGTCCGGTACCAACGCCTTTCACGGCAGCCTGTTTGAATTCAACCGCAACCGATATTTCCAGGCAAGGAACTTCTTTCTGACGCCCGGAAGCAAAATTCCTGGATTCAATAGGAATGAGTATGGAGGGTCCGTGGGGGGACCGATACTGAAGAATAAACTTTTTTTCTTCTTTACTTATGAAAACATTCACTCGCTAACGACGACGACCCGCCAATACTCCATGCCCACCCCAGCCTTCCTCAATGGAGACTTCTCGCAATATACGTCTCTCTCTGGGCGCCCCACCATTCTCTATAACCCGTTGACGAAGCTTCCTTTTCTGAACAACAAACTCCCCGCCGGTTCCATAAGCGCCAGAAGTCGGCAGTTTCTGAAGTATTACTCTACCCCGAATACGACGACGGCTACCGGTCTTGGAAATAACTTCACCTACAGCAGCCCGACCCTTGAGCTGGATCCACGCTACTCTATACGAAGCGACTATCAGATCAGTAAAGCCGACCATGTGATGTTCCGCTATTATTCCAACCGCCGCGTTCCATCCCCCTATGACACTGGAGGAACGGACAAGTTCGGTAACTACCAGTATCTCGGCAACATCATCAATCAATTTTCCTCGTCCTACACTCGCGTCTTCTCAGATAGCATTGTGAACGAGCTTGTCTTTGGGGTAAACAAGCGCGCCGATCCACGGGTCTCACAGAATAATGACGTCAATGCGGCGGAGTTGATTCCGGGCTTACCGCCAACGCCAAAAGGATTCGGGATCCTGCCGACGGTCAACGTTATGGGCATTCAACAGATCTTCGATACCGGAAGTAGTAATAGCCATCAACATACTGTGCAGCTCAACGATAATCTGAGCATTACGAGGGGACATCACAACCTTAAAGTCGGCGGTCAATTTCTAGCAGAGGCTGAGACTCAAACCACGTACAACGCCGGGAGTTTCAGCTTCGATGGACGCTATACGGGGCAGTACGCACTCACCGGGCAATCGAGCAACGAGGTCAATGCGTTTGCGGACTTTCTACTGGGATATATGAGTGGAAGTGCGACTGCGAACAACAGTGACACGGTGACAGCGCTAGCCAAGACTTATGCTTTCTATATCAGCGATACCTGGAACGCGACTCCGAAGCTCACTTTCAATTTAGGGTTGCGCTACGACAAGCTCTTCCCGTTTCAGGTAACGCAAGGTGGACTCGCCATATTTGATCCACAACTTGGCAAACTTGTAACTATCTTCGGAACTCCCGATCCAGTTTTGGAAGCCGCCTATCCGACGATCGCCGGCTCTACGATCGGCTATCGCCCAGATAATTGGCTGCACATGCAGAATCTGAATTTCGGGCCACGCTTGGGGTTCGCCTTTCGCCCCTTCGATTCCCAGTCATTCGTGATCCGTGGCGGATACGGCATCTATTACAACAATCTTCCACTCAACGATCTGGTAAATAGTCTGAACAACCAACTGCCTTTCATACTGAGCACTTCCTATACCGCTACCAGCAGCACGCAGCCAAGTCTCACCTTCGACAATCCATTTCCGACCACTGGCGCAACTGCTGGCAACCCAAATGCCGCGGGCGTCCAGCGTGATATCAAGACTCCCTACAATCAGCAGTTCAACCTGACGATTGAAGACGAGGCCTGGAAGCGCATCGCGCTGCGCGCCAGCTATATCGGGAATCTTGGCACTCATCTCCACACTCCGTACCCTCTCAACGACGTAATTCCGCAACCGCTCGGAGGGGCCGGACAGCCCGCGACCGTGCAGGCAGCCAGACCTTTTCAACCGTTCGCCAACATCACGTATTACCTCTATGGAGAAAGTTCGAATACCAATCAGCTTCAGCTTGCAGCGCGGCGGCGTTTCTCCCAACTATCCTTCGATCTTGAATATCAATACACAAAGGCTTTGGGAATTGATGGACCCAACGAAGAAGTCGTAACAAACAAGCTTGATATCCGAAGAGATTACGGAAATCTCGACTACTATGCGAGACACGCGCTGGCCCTGAATTACAGCTACACCCTTCCGGTCGGTCAGGGGCAATGGCTTCTGCCCCACACAGGCAATTTTCTGAATCGCATCATAGGGGGATGGATTTTGACCGGAATATGGAAAGCACAAACCGGGTCACCCTTCTCCGTTGGTTTCACCAGCACTCTGAATGGCTTTCCAAGTGGAAGAGCCAATTATCTGGGAACGGCGAAATATCCGGGGAAGCAGTCCTACATGAACTGGTTCAACGCATCCGCGTTTGCCATACCTGCCAACTACACCTTCGGCAACTCTCAGCGGAATATGCTCTTTGGGCCGGGCTTCTCTCAGTGGGATGCCGGGGTTCTGAAGGACATTAAAATTTCGGACCGGGTAAATTTTCAGTTCCGCGCAGAAGCATTCGACGTCCTGAATCGAACAAATTTTGGTGGCCCAGCCGCAAATATCAGCGTCCCCACGACCATTGGAAGGTCCACTTCTACCGGTGCAGATAATCGCGAACTTCAGTTCGGCGGGCGTCTTTCGTTCTAGGTGTATAGTCCGCAGATAGATGGTGCCTACAGACTGAAAACCAAATCGAAGCGGATCGATGCCAGACGATGTCAACCGAGACGACTTGCGCATCGTTGACACTTAGGACACGTTCGATCTGAGTCAGGAGCCATGACAGAAGCCGAAGGTTGCCGCTGCTCATTCGAACCATGCGAGCCACAACTTCAGGGGTGAAGCCGGCTTGAGGAAAGATCACGCCAGGTGGTGTTCAGCATCGTTCGAGAAGATCTTGCACCTCGGCGGGGGCCTAAAGGTCGGAACTCATGAAAAACCCGATGCGCGAGTAGAACTGAGGAAAGCGAGCGATGCCGATGGTCAGGCGAGCAGCATGGGATGGCCGGATGATTTTCATCTCGACGTCAACACGCAGCAGAATGATTGGGCAGCCGAAGTCTGCAATCTTACCGAGTGTCAAACGTCACTCTTACGATTGGCCCAAGTTATTCGTCGTTCCGAAGGTGCAACCGCCCGAGACATGTATAGTGCTCCGGGATGAGTCGTCCATACAGTTACAAATCCGTGAGGCTTACGGCTCCTGGAAACCCAGGTTGGGGTGTCTTCGTCACGGCGGGGATCTGGATCTGCCAGCAACCCGGCGCCAATTCGGCTATCCGCCTCGAGCTTCAAAGATGACATTCTAATTAAGGCAATAGAACAGCTTGCCTAGCAAGGCGAACTGGAGAAAAGGCGGCCCGCCAATTTTGTTCTGCTAATCAAAATTTATAAATCAGATCAGCGCCGGCAAAGAACTGATTTCGCGCCGTTCCGCTGTTATAGCCAAGGCGATCCCAGGAGTGATCGAAACGGATCTCCGGGCGGAGAAGTACGGTGTTCCCAAAGTACTTCGTTGCGTATAGCGTGTTCTCCGTGAACTTTGTGGCAACACCAGTACGTTGGCCCTTCTTGTCGTTCAGTAGGTCGGACCGAAATCCAAAGGTCAATTGTGGATTGATTTCGCGGTTGATGTAGTTGACGATTGCATATTCTGGCGCGGTACAAGTTTGCTTTCCCGCTTTGCAGAAAGCGCCGTTCGCGCCAGTCTCCGTCGCTACGGGATTCGCGACATTGCCGGCGATGTTTGGAACATTCCGTTCGTACATGTACCATGCCTCCGTTGCCATGTGCCATTTAGCATTAAAACGGTGATACCAGGTTGCATCGTAGTGCTGCAGGTTGTTGTAAGCGTATTTTCCATCGTTAATGCCGTTCGCGCACACGTAGATATTGTCGTGATTGCTTTTAGTGGAGTAGTTCAGGCAGGCGATCGCGGACGGTTTTCGGTCATCCGACCATGGCGCGACGTCATGCCCTGCGGATAGGCCAAGTTGTATCATCCACTGCCTGCTCAGCTTCAATGAACCAATGACGCCGGTTTCAGTAAAGGGGTCGATGGTGTACAGCAGCGAATGGGTCATGTTGTAGTTGTTCGGAGCAAGTTGCGCCTCGATGCCGGGGACAGAGAGAAAACGTCCCAAACGGATATTGAGACCGTCTTTCACAGGGAAGTAGAGATCGATGTACTCAAGTACTGGATCGAAGCCATAGCGGCGATTTTCTGGAGCAATTGTTGGCTGAAATAATCCTTAGCAGTTGTAAATCGGTAATCATTGCCGAAAAAGCTGTAAGGTGATAACCGAAGTCGAAATGTTTATTCCGCACCGAATCGGGAACACGTTCGAGATATAGGACTGCTTGGTTCAAGACAACGCTGTTAGGGTAGACGTCATAAGAGACGGGAAAGTTATTCTTGTTCGAGGTGCTGTAATTGAAGCTCGGTTCGCCGAATCATCGAAACGCTTCGTCAGAAGTCTTGAAATGCATTTATGCTTTCGAGACTACATCGGTGTGTAAATTGGCGATATTTTACACAGAGTCTCTTTAATTTTCTTTATGTTATCGAAATATGTTTGCTAGATAGAAAGATACAATATTGCAGTGAGTATCGCGAGTTTTGAATTCCGAGCTAAGCGCGGTTGTAGCAGCACTAACACAGGACCGCAGGAGCTCGGAAGGACTAAATCGCTTCTCCTGCGTCTAAGAATTCAATCTGCCAAAAGAGAGACTACGGGATCTCCGTTTGTACACGGCATTATCTTCCATTTTCTTAGCTCTATTACAGAGAGAGGCTTAAGCACGTCGAGCGGGAGGGGATCGTGGATGGATGAATGGAGCCAGCGATCTCGATCCTGCGGTTCGATTATGACAGGCATTCTTTTGAAGAGCGGCCTCAGAAGCTGAGCGGTGAGGATGGAAATCACAGCAAAGGTCTCAATGGTGTGACCCGCATGGTTTGTCCATGAGTCCCAGACTGCTGCAAGGGAAAACACTTCATTGGAGGCCGGGGCGAAGGAGTACTCCCGATATGTTCCCGAGGACAAGCGTTCGTGTTCTTTAAGTAACTTCGCAGGAACCAAACAGCGGCGTCGACGAAACGCTGTGCCCAACCAGGAAGCGCAGAGAATCACTTCCGCGTGTGCTTCAATTCGCAGGTCTGCACCGGTATCGTCCTGTGCGTAAGAAGGTACAAGCCCCGCCTGCATCCAGACAAGTTCACGTTGATTGGTCTGTGCATTGAAGCGAAGTATGAGATGGCGCAGTTTTTCTCCGTCATTCATCTCCGTTAGGCAGCGATCAGGTATTTCGTGCGCTGGGATGTTCGCCCAAGAGGCTAATTCAAGACGGCCTGCGTGTAGCTGAAATCTGGAATACATATGGTCCATATCGCCGTCGGGTCATGATCAAATACCAGGTGCTGTTTCTCTTTTTCCGGTGGGCATCAAGAGACAAGAAAGTGCGGGACCTGATTGGCCCCGCCTTTCGCCGAATGATTTAGAAATCGATGCGGAGTGCTACTTGTCCGGTTCGGTTGCCGGCATTCTCCGCTGTCTGAGGAGCGCTTAGCACACCAAACGTCGCAGGGTTGTCGATTTGTGTAGCGGGAGGAGCGAAGTTTGTGTGATTGAGTACATTTGTAAAGCTCGACTCAAACCGCAGCTTGATCTGCTCATGCAGATCAAATACCTTCGCCATCCCGAGGCCGACCGCAGCAGTGCCTGGGCCCTGAAGGATGCCTACTCCCGCATTACCAAACCGTCCTGCCCCTACAGGAGTCGCGGCAAACGCCGAGGCATCGAAGAAATGTGCACGGGATTGCCCCTGATAGAAGTTTTTAGAAACAACATCGGGTCGCAATGTTGCACCGCGGTTCGTTACGTTTGTGTTGGATTGGTCGCTATTTGAGCTAATACTGGGAGTCAGCCATGGTCCTGTCTCCAGAAGCGTAACCGTGTTAAGTTCCCATCCGCCGAGCACCCGACTCATCCATCCTCTCGTCAGATAGTTTCGTCCTGCGCCGAAGGGAAGCTGATAGGCACCGGTGAAGAGGGTGCGGTGACGTCGAGTACCTTCTACATTGCCATAGTTCCTTCCAGGATTGAAACGGTCTGTAATGGGAACGCCATAATTTACTTCACCCGCAAATGAGGTTGGAGTGTCACCTTGATTGTTTGCAAGGTTTTTGGCCAGGCTATAACTGGCATCGAAGTAGAGACCGCGCGACATGGTGTGGGTTACCTCCGCTTCGAAGGCATGGTAATTCTGCTCACCCGCGTTGAAGGTACTAAAGATTTCGAACCAGTTGGGGAACGGAGCTCGAGGATCGACATACGGACTTGCGGCTGTCGTCTGAAAGGGAGTCTTGCTTGCTGGTATCTGGTTCAGATCTTCCGTGATGCTCAGACGATAAGTATGCATTCCGGCATAGCTCATGCGGAGTGTATCCGTCCTTGAGAGCTGTCTCTCGATCGTGAGGTTCCACTGATTGGCCTGTGGATCGCGATAGTTTGGATCAACTCCTTGATCCAGGCTTCCACCGCCGAACTGAATGCCGGTGCTCGCGGGAGCTGTGTTGGGGAACTGTATCAGAGGATGGGTGCCGCTTGCGTCTGTGACGGATGAGTTCGAGTAAGTATGCAAGTTGGAAGTGGGGTTACCACTGTTGTTGAAAGAGAGCGGACCAAGATTGGTCATGGTGAAGATACCAAAGCCAGCGCGCACTACGGTCTTTGTGTCGTTGAAAGGACGATAGGCCAACGCAAAACGAGGTTGAACATTGCCATAGTAAGTCGAACGGAGACTTTGAGGTAGCTTATCCTGGCTTGCGGTCAGATAGTTCGTGCAAGGAAGAGAAGTATGGTTCAAATTGCAGGCATTGAACGATTGCTGAAATGCCAAGTTTGAACTGGTAAGGTTGTTCTGCGTTAGATATGAGGAGAGTTGATCGGGAACAACGATGGAATTTGTATTCTGATCGAAGTTTGCAAAGTTACCGCCGTCGCCTTTGAAGGCCGGAAGCACCGTCCAACGGAGACCATAGCTCAACGTCAGCCTGGAGTTGACCTGAAATTCATCTTGAGCGAAAAGACTGTACTGCCAGGCGGTCCCTGCCACATCGGGGCTTGAGACCGCAAAAAACAAGGTCGTCGGTGCGCCGATCAGTAAGTCGCCGAAAGAATTTCCTGTGAACGTGGGCTGGAAAGTGAACTGGCCGAAGTCGTCCGATGCCACAAAGGTTTCAATATCGGAGTAGCGCACGCGCCGGGCATCGATGCCGCCTTTCAGGGTGTGTTTGCCAAAGGTGTACGTGACATTGTCAGTGAATTGAAGCGTCTTCGACTGTGTGACGCCCGTTTTGTCTCGTCCAATGGGAGTGAACCCAGTTCCATTGCCGAAGTTGAAGGTAGGAAAGGCATGGGTCTCAGGATGCTGACTGATATCAACTCCCTGTAAACCAAGTTGTTGCAGGGCGTCGGCGCCTCGAATCGCGAAGTTCACATTGGTGATGACGTTTGTAAAGCCGAAGCGAAATTCATTCAGAAGACGCGGTGTGATGCTATAGGTATGCGAAACAAGAAGGCTTCTGTTGTGGATGCTATCGACGTCGTTGGGGAGAAACGCATTAGCGAAGTTGGTGGTGATGTTCTTCCGGCTGAAGCGCGCATAGACTGATTGATTCGGATTGATCGTTTGATCGATACGGACGTCCGCGCCGTCCGTTGAGGCGGGCGTGCTCTGAAAGTTTTCGTAGTTGAAGTTGGACTGCCCTGTGACGTTGGGCAGAGGATAGTACTTCAGCAGAGCAGTGGCTGTGGGACTAATGGATCCAGGAGCGATGATAGGCCCCGCGACGCATTGGTTGTTACTATCGCAAGTCTGGATATCCGAAAGGTCGCCATTGCGTTCCGCGGCGTTCGGAACAAGGAACTGCTGCGCAGTTGCGGTGCGGCGGCGATTGCCTTCGTAGGTGACGAAGAAGAAAGTGCGGTTATGACCATCGTAGAGGTGCGGAACATTAACTGGTCCGCCCAGTGATCCGCCGAAGGTGTTGAATCGCTTGGGGGCTTTACCGCTGAAGCCATAGGGCGAAGCGTCTAGCGCGTCATTCTGAAGATATTCGAAGAGGCTTCCGTGCAGGGCGTTGGATCCACTTTTTGTTACAAACGTTACGTCGCCAACCTGAGAGAACTCTGCGCTGTTATTGAATGCCGTCACTTTGACTGCGGAGATACCTTCTTGAGAGGGATAGGCATCCTGGAGTGGGCCGTTTTGTCGGACGTTCGCGGTTGAGATACCGTCGACCGAAAAGTTGACCATTGAAGAGCTCGCTCCACCAACCGTCAAATTGCCCTGGCTATCTGGCTGTACGTTGGAAGACAAAGCGAGTGCGCCGAGCGGGCTGGTTGTGGTGGCGCGATTATTAAGCGGGAGCTGCGTGATCTGGATGTTGTTTTTCTCATCGGAGAGGATCGCATTTTCGGTATTGACGCCCGCCGCATCGGCCTGTACTTCGACAACAGTTGTCTGTGAGGCGATTGTCATTTTAAAAGGAATGCGAAGTTCCTGCCGAGCAGCAAGCGACGCGGAGAGGAGGGTGGAGTCATTGAACCCATCATGATGTACCGTCACGTGATAGATGCCGGGTTTGAGGTTCTCAAAGTTGAACTCACCGCTAGAATTTGTCGTCGTGACACGATCTGTGTTTTCGGCAACAGAATGAAGCGTCACGGACGCTTCGGGGATCATGGAGTTGCTTGCATCCTGCACCGTGCCACGGACTGTGCCAAAGGTGGATTGTGCGAAGCATAGCCCAGAAAAGAGAAACAGTAACGCAACGAGCGTCAGGATTTCACGCACTGCAAGCGGCCTCTTTACAGGTATGACGTCGCTTTGGCCTAACTTCTTATGAACTTTTTCTCTCAAACGCAAGGCCAGTTTTTCCTGTTCTGTGAGCTCCGGGATGTGGTTGATAAATCCTCCAAAGGTACTGCGCAGCATACTTCTATCTCCTGCCGGTCCATGCCGGTCTTTTTGATTTCACCGCTTTAGAGGTCAGGAAGGCATAAAGATTGATGGTCTTTACGACTTTCTTATGTCTTTTTGCCTAGTCTCGGTACAGGGCCATGAAGAGAGTGTTTTTAGTACGACCGTTTCTCTGGGGATGCGGAGGATGTGTCGGCGTCGTCGCCATGGGTGTATTGGCTCTTCGCTACGAACGTGGCGTGGCAGCGTCCGTGCCGCTCTATATGTTTCTCACGTTGATCGTTGCCTGGAGAGGTGGATTTCGTGCCTCCATTCCTGTTGCAATCTGCGCGACCCTCGGTCTGGATTTCCTCTTTACCGAGCCAAGATTCAATTTGCATGTGACATCGCCGCAGGATGTTTTTTCATTGGCATCGTTTGCGGGGATTTCTCTTGTTGTGAGCCATCTTTCGAATCGCATTCGAAATCATTCCGCACGCTTACAGGAAGCGGAACAACGGCAGCGCGCGCTTTATGAACTTTCTCGAAGTATGTTGCTCATCGATTGGAATAGTTTTGGCGGTGATCAATTTTGTGCTCTTCTGCTGGAGAAATTTCGACTCTTCGGCGTGGGGATCTGGGACGACCGTGAGAGATTGTTTAGCTATTCAGGAGATGCATCCGCCTCTGCCGATGCGTTACAGGCGTCTTTCCGAGCCATGAAAGATTTCAACCTTCCGGTCAGGGAGGAACGAATACGACTTCTTCGCTTCGGAGTGCGCACTGTAGGGACGATTTATTTCCATGGAGAGATCGATCCGATCATGGCGGATACGGTGGCCACACTTTTGGCAACCCACCTGGAGAGGATCAGGGCGCTCAAGGCAGAGATGACTGCTGCGTCGCAGATGGTTTCAGAGCAACTTAGAACCGCAGTCCTCGATGGTCTTGCTCATGCAGTCAAGACTCCCCTGACCACCATCCTAGTCTCCAGTTCAGGACTGAAAGAGATAGGAGTTCTTTCTCCGTTGCAGACTGAGCTGGCGGGAGTAATCGAAAATCAGGCATCGTACCTTGCCACACTTACCGATAAATTGCTACGCACTTCAAAACTGGAGTCTCGGGAAGTGTTCGTTCAGCGAAACAAGGCCAATCTTCGAGCGATCTTTGATGCTGCCCTCGAAGAGTTGCGGATTGAATTTGATGTTAGTCGCATTCTCCCACGCTTTCCCGCGGGCGAAATCCAGTGCGACATGGATCAGGATCTTATACGCATGGCGCTTGTTCAGTTATTAGAAAACGCATTGAAATATAGTCCAGGTGGTTCCAAGGTGCAGATGTTCGTCAGCGCCTCTCCTGGCGAGATAGAAATCTCAATTCACAATGAGGGGTCTTACATTCCTGCACAAGAGAGAGAGCTCGTCTTTGAGCGATATTATCGGAGCCCCTCGGTGGAACACGGTGCACCGGGCACCGGCATCGGACTTTCGGTTGCAAAGCGGGCAGTAGAAGCCCATAACGGAAGGATCTGGATCGAGAGCGAGCCTCAAAAGGGAACTTCATTCCACGTTTCTATCCCTCTTGAAGGAGTTCGGTGATGAGTCATGGTGCGGTTCTGATCGTCGAAGACGATGTTGCGCTTCGACACACGTTGTCAGCGACCTTGGGTGCGTTGGGCTTTGAAGTGATGGAGGCACCAAACGGAGAGATGGCTCTCGCTGAGTTGAGAAGCCACAGGTTCGAGGTAGTCTTGCTTGATTTGAATATGCCAGGGATGGGCGGCATGTCCGCCTGTGAAAAGATACGCGCGGTGCATCCCCGTTTGCCCATTATCGTTCTCACGGTGCGCAACCGGGACGAAGACAAAATCGCTGCTCTAGATGCCGGGGCAGATGATTACGTCACCAAACCCTTTGGACTTCCTGAATTAGCGGCACGGATACGTGCCGGGGTGAGGCGAATGCGCCAGCCTGAGGAGAATGATTCGACTCCGATTGAGATCGGTGATCTCCGCATCGATCCTGTGGCGCGTCGCATGACAAAAAGAGGGACTGAGCTGCATATGACGCCGAAAGAGTTCGATCTGATGCACGTGCTCATGCAGCACGCAGGGGCCCCGATTGCACACCACAAACTTTTGACCGAAGTCTGGGGAGAGGAATACGGGAACGAGCGAGAATATCTGCGCACGTATATCAGTCAACTCCGAAGAAAGATCGAGGACGATGCCTCGAATCCACAGTATCTCCTTACCGAAAACTACATAGGCTATCGATTTCAACAATCATCGTGAAACTCTTTAGGGGTCCTTCATGCGTTAAGTGCAGGATTGGGAGCGACGATGGGTAAACAACGGATTTGAGGCTTCATGCTGACAACGATTAAAGCAGGACGCGGAAAGCGCCTTTTTCTGATGTTTAAGAAACGTTCGGAACGAGGCACGGAGATCCAGGAGAAGGAGAACCCCTGGTCGAAGTTGGCCCTTCTCCTTTTGTTCTTGTTCGCCGCGATGGCCATCTCGGGAACATTGTTTGCATTCTTTACGAACCGCCTGCAATAAGCATGGTGTTGGTGGTCGCTTACGTCTCCGGCGTGCATGGTTGACGATTGATTTACCAATATTTTTCAAGACGACCTCGGTGACTTGTTCGTCCACACCTCGCGGTGCTATCACAGAAACGGTGAGTAGGAGATGACGATCGGCGCAATGTCAGCTTTTTAAGTTGAGAAGGCCGCCGCTCCGGAACCGGCCGATCGGAGTCCGTTGTATGAAAGAAATGCACCATTGAAGTGCGCTTAAGCGTGCGCATTTAGGGGGGATCTCGTTTATAGAATGGTTAAGCACAACATCGACGAACCATCAGGAGAGCAGGCACATCATGGAAACAGATCGTCAAGTCATACGGAAGACAGCGTCGAAGGCCTCGGCGGCATGGGCGGAACTCGCCGGCCATGCAGACGTTATTAAGAAAACGCATCTACGTGAGCTTTTCGCAAGCGATGTCGCGCGCGGTGAGCGTATGACGCTTGAGGCGGAGGGCCTGTATCTCGATTACTCCAAGAACAGGATCACCGATGAAACGCTTCAGCTCCTTTTTAAGCTGGCGGAGTCATCCGGTCTGAAGGAGAGAATCGAGGCCATGTTTCACGGTGAAAAGATCAATGTCACGGAGCAGCGTGCCGTCCTGCACGTGGCGTTGAGAGCACCCATCAAGTCATCAATCGTAGTCGATGGGACTAATGTTGTGCCAGCTGTTCATGCCGTATTGGATGCGATGGGTGCGTTCTGCGATCGCGTGCGCAGTGGCGAGTGGAAGGGGCATACTGGCAAACCGATCCGCCACATCGTAAACATTGGGATCGGTGGATCCGATCTGGGCCCCGTGATGGCGTATGAGGCGCTCCGTCACTACACTACGCGGGAGTTGACCTTCACCTTTGTCTCAAATGTGGATGGCACGGACTTTGCCGAAGCTGTGCAGGGTCTATCCGCGGAAGAGACGCTGTTCATCATCTCTTCCAAGACCTTCACAACCCTGGAGACGATGACCAATGCGGGCAGTGCACGAGCCTGGTCTGTGGCGGGCATGGCAGGAGACGAATCATCGGTCGCAAAGCACTTTGTCGCGGTGTCGACGAATGCAGCGGAAGTGTCGAAGTTTGGTATCGACACGGCCAACATGTTCGGATTCTGGGACTGGGTTGGAGGGCGCTACTCCATGGATTCGGCCATCGGCCTTTCCACGATGCTAGCCATTGGACCAGATAAGTTTCACGAGTTGCTCGGTGGTTTTCACGCGATGGACGAGCACTTCCGTTCCGCTCCGTTTGAAGCTAATCTCCCTGTCCTGATGGGTCTTCTCGCGGTCTGGTACACCAACTTCCTCGATGCGGAGACCGCTGCCATCCTTCCGTACGAGCAATATTTGAAGCGGTTTCCAGCTTATCTGCAGCAGCTGACGATGGAGAGCAACGGCAAGCATGTCACCCTGGATGGAGAGACGGTCTCCTACAAAACCGGAGCCATCTACTGGGGAGAGCCTGGAACGAACGGACAGCATTCCTTCTACCAGTTGATCCACCAGGGAACGCACCTGATCCCGTGCGACTTCATCGCATTCGCCCGGTCGCTCAACCCTCTCGGTCGGCATCACGATATTCTTCTGGCAAATATGATCGCGCAGACAGAAGCTCTCGCCTTCGGAAAGACGGCGGCAGAGGTGGAAGCAGAAGGAACGCCTGCTCGCTTAGTTCCTCATAAAGTCTTCGAAGGGAATCGTCCGTCCAACACGATTCTGGGGGAGGAGCTTACACCGGAGGCATTGGGCAAGCTCGTGGCACTCTATGAGCATTCTGTGTTCACGCAGGGAGCTATCTGGAAGATCGATTCATTCGACCAATGGGGAGTGGAGCTAGGCAAGGTGCTCGCCCAACGAATTATTCCGGAACTCGAAAATGATGCGGAGCCGGCACTGAAGCATGACAGTTCGACCAATGCTCTGATTCGGCGTGTTCGTAAGCTGAAGTAAACAGCAGCGGCTCACTCGTCGCTGCGGTTTGGCGGCGAGTGGGCTTGCTGGTTTTGGAAACGACCAAGATACAGAAGAAAACTGCTGAACAAGGGAGTTGTAATGTCAAACACGCATGCGGATGCGCTCGTATTCTTTGGTGCTACAGGGGATCTGGCCTACAAAAAAATCTTTCCGTCCCTCCAAGCGATGATTCGGCGAGGACACCTGGACGTTCCCGTGATCGGTGTCGCCAAGGCGGGATGGAACCTCGATCAGTTCCGGGCGCGGGCAAAAGACAGTGTCGAGAAGCACGGTGGTCTGGATGCCGATGCCTTTGCGAAGCTGATCAGCCTGCTCCGCTATGTGGATGGCGACTACCAATCTCCAGAGACCTTTCAGGCTATACGCAAAGAGCTTGGCGAAGCAAAGCGGCCTGCCCACTACCTGGCCATTCCTCCAATCCTCTTCGAAACAGTGGTCAAGCAATTGGCGCAATCGAACTGCGGGGCTGGCGCGCGAGTTATTGTAGAAAAGCCTTTCGGCCACGATCTTGCGTCGGCTCAGGAGTTGAACAAGGTTTTGCTCAGCGTCTTCGACGAAAGCAATATCTTCCGCATCGATCATTACCTTGGAAAGCGTCCGGTGAACAACCTTCTGGCCTTCCGCTTCGCGAACGCCTTTATCGAGTCCTTCTGGAATCGCAACTACATCGAAAGCGTGCAAATCACCATGGCCGAGGATTTCGGTGTTCAGGGTCGCGGAGCTTTTTACGATCAGACCGGAACCATCCGCGACGTAGTGCAGAACCATCTGTTCCAGGTGCTATCGAACCTGGCCATGGAGCCCCCGGTTCGGCTGGACAGCGACAGTATCCGCAATGAAAAGGTCAAAGTGTTGCAGGCCGTTGCTTCGATCTCCTCGGGCGATCTGGTCCGCGGCCAGTTCCGCGGATACCTCGAAGAGCAGGGTGTCGCAAAGGATTCGCAGACCGAAACCTTTGCCGCGCTCCGCATCGAGATCAACTCCTGGCGTTGGAAGGGTGTTCCTTTTTACATCCGTGCTGGCAAGCACATGCCCGTGACCTCCACCGAAGTGGTCGTTCGATTCAATCAACCACCTTCGGTTTTGGCGGACGGCACAGCTATCGAAAATCACCTCCGTTTTCGGATTAGTCCTGAAGTCACCATTGCAATGGGAATGATGTCCTTGGCACCGGATGCGGAAGGCCTGGTTCTGCAACCAACAGAGATGATCGCCAGCCGATCGCCGCATGCGGATGAGATGGACGCGTACGAACGCGTGCTTGGAGCCGCCATGGCTGGAGACAGTTCGTTCTTCGCTCGTCAGGACTATGTGGAAGAGGCATGGCGCATCATAGAGCCGGTGTTGAAGGAGGGAACCCCGGTGTATGCCTACGAGCCCGGAACCTGGGGTCCAAATGAACTGGAACGAGTCACTCCACCGGCAGGTTGGAGTGATCCGAAAGCGCATGAAAAACCGGTCTAGAACGAGTCGGTGGCCGATGACGAGTGCGTCGAGGAATGAGCCGTTCGATCTGGGCCTAGGGCTTCCCAGGTAGGTTCAGGTCTGCCGTTCCTATGCGCCCGGTCTGGCTGATACGCACTACGAATCGCACTCTTGCCGCCTTCGGATCGTGTTCGATATTCGCCGGCACTTGAGTCGCGACTTCAATCCGGCCAGTCGGAGGAACGCCGTCCGGCGCCGTAATCTTCATTGCTTTCGCTGAACGCTTTAGCTCTTTGCCTTTCTTGTCGAAGGTCGAGACCAGAAGGACCAGGTCAGCGTGGCGCTTCTCCGTGTCTGTTGCTAACGTCCATACGAGGCCTTTTGCTTCGACTCGCACAGTAAAGCTGTCCGGATCGGTGGGGGAGGGAAGCACACTGATCGTCACTGCATCGTAGACCATCGTACTGTCGGCGGCAGAGAGCAAGTCAAAGGCGAGACGTCGCGACGGGTTCTGCGGGTTAACCGGGGCTGGGCCACCCTGCAGATAGTACCCTTCCCGCGTGGTGGCAATCAGGCCCGGACGGTCGAGCGTGATCTTGATCTTGCGAAACTTTTGCGGGTCGAGCGAAGTATTCCCCGGCCGATACGTCAGCGTATAGAAGCTTTCGCCGTCGCGCACGGTCGTGCCGATCTCCGCGTCAACATCGTTGCGGCCATAGAGCGCCTTTCCGCCTGTGGCGGTCGCCAACTTGGCAAACTGATAGTTGCCGCCGAAGGGATCGTTGAACTCGGCTGCTCGACCGTAGGTATTATTCACCTGTAGACCTGCCGGATCGATTGTGTACAGCGTGATGCGTGCGTCCCTCAGCATATTTACGCACTGCTGCACCATAGTGTTCACGCGGTTCTGCGCATCGATCGGTGCGTTCATAAAGTTGAACGGAGGGAACCCACGTCCGATCCAGATCATGTTCTTGTGGCCGGGATGGCCCTGCGTCGCCTCGGCCACGCGCATCAGTGTGCTGAAGGCGGTGCCATAACGTTCGGCAATCCATGCGAACTGGTGGGTCTGCCATGGATAGGCGACGAAGTGATGATCGAGCGAGTCGATCAGGTCCTGCTTGTTCTGCGTATAGTCATGAACGACTGTGAACTTTTCCAGGTTCACCGAAAGAAGCATCGTCGGCGTAGTCAGTTTGTCTGGCTGTTTTTCGAGAAATTTCTTGAGCGAGTACCGCGCGAAGGCCATGTCCTCGAAGCGCGTATTGAACTCGTCGAGAAGGATGATGTTCACCGGTGCACGCGGAGCCGTTTTATCCAGGTCCTGGGTCGAGTTGATGGCCACAGCGGCAGCATCTGGTAGATGCGAACCCGTCTCCTCGAAGTTGAGGATATTCTGGTCCTCCTTCGCTTCGGTGACGTGGAAATCACCCCGCTTCAGGTCTTTGACGAGATTGCCTTTGGCGTCCTGGACGACTACATCGAGCACGACAAGAGAAGCATAGCGCCGGATGGTGTAGATCCCGGATGCGTCCGGCTGCAACGTTGTGCCTCCCTGATTTGGAGACTGCGCCTGCGACTGGGCAGGTGTAGCCGGAGCCATAGGTTTTGTCGGAGAGGAAGGTTGTTGCGCCAGAAGGTCGATGCTCGCCGCAAGGAGAGCCAGAAGAACGTGGTAAAGTTTCATGGCGCCTCGTGTGGAAGACTCAGGTTGTGTCCACGCGGGTAAGACCGCCCGACGGAACGATGCGAAGTTGGGGTCACGGCTCCGCAGGAAATGCCGCGAACTCGTCCATGGCGAAAGCTTACGACAAAGAATCACGAAATATCCAGAACAAAAAGACCTCAGCACTAAGACCGGCAAACTTGCCGATCGCATAGGTGAATCGAGTCCTTTTAAATCCCTCGGCATACAGAGGCCGAATCTTTTAACTCGCAAGGGGCAATGTGAAGCTGAAGCAACTGCCTTTTCCAAGTTTGCTTTCCACCCAGATCGTTCCGCCGTGCTGTTCCACAATGTTTCGGGCAATCGCGAGGCCTAAACCTGTCCCGTGGGTTCCGATGGCACGCGCCTGATCCACACGATAAAAGCGCTCGAAGACGCGCTCCAGATGTTCGGAAGCGATTCCGGGGCCGTTGTCCGTAATGCTGAACTGCATCATGCCGGGAGTATCTCTGGCGGCGTCCACTGCAAGTACGATGCGCACGCCATTCGCGGTCGATCCGTAATTTACTGCGTTCTCGATAAGATTGCTCAGTACCTGCACAATAGCGCCAGCATCAGCGTAGATCATCTCCGCGGCCATGGGTCCAAAGTCCATGACGGCTTCCTTCTCGCGGATAAAGCCATAAGTTGTATCAAGCGCATCATGAATCAGAACGCTGGTGTTCACGGGTGCTGGCTTCACTTGGTGTTCTTTGGACTCAATGCGCGCAAGCGCTAGCAAATCTTCGGTCAAACGGGTCATACGTGCTGCGTTGCGCGCAATGGACCCGAGAAATTCTCTGGCGGAACCGCTGTTGGGAATTCCCAGACGCCGATCCTCAAGGAGCGTCTCCACGTACCCGGCGATGGAGGTCAGCGGCGTTCGCAGTTCGTGAGACACGTTGGCAACGAACTCCCTCTGTGTGCGTTCGACCTGCTCGATTCGAGTGAGATCCCGCAGCACTACTACAACTCCGCCGTCAATCATCGGGATTGCGTTGACGGTGAAAGTCTTTCCAGGAAACAGCAGTACCTTCGTTGCTTTGGCGGGATTTCCGGTTTCCATCGCGCGGCGTACACAGGCAAGGGCCTCCGGATCACGAATCGTCTCGATGAGTGCATGTCCCACTTTCAGGCCACTCAGTGATCGCGCCATCAGCCGGCGCATGCGCTGGTTCGTCCATAGGATCCGTTCAGCGGAATCGATCGCAACGATGGGGTCCTTCATCGCATCGAAGACGGACTCCATCTTTAAGCGAATTTGAACTCCCTCGTTATACCTTTCTGCCGCTTCAGAAGATAAGCGGACGATCGTTTCGGCGAGAGGTTCGAACATGCGGAAAATTGGTACCTCGGTCTCGGAAGCCTTGGAGAATTTGGATAAAGCGATGTCTTCCAGGGTATCCATCGAGCGCCTCACAACGCGGCTACACCACCAGGCCATCCCTCCCGATGTGATGATGGCGATCAGAACTCTGACCCACCATCCTGGAAACACAAGCCACGCCAGTCCGTCCGTGGCGAGTGCAACAAGCGTAGTCGCCCACAAAGCGATAAAGAGGCTCCGCTTCATCTGTGGCCTGCCGAGCTTTCGGGTTTCATCTTCAACCTCAGTCGTCCGTCTTTTTGCGAGGAATGTCGAAACGATAACCCGCTCCCCGCATGGTCTTGAGATACCGCGGAGTTTCAGGGTCCGCTTCGATCTTTTCGCGGATCCGTCTCACGTAGACGTCGACGCTGCGTTGTGTGACAAACCTCGCTTCCCCCCAAACCGCCTCAAGGAGAAAGTCGCGGCTAAACAAGCGGCCAGGATGCCTGGCCAGGTAGTCCAATAATCTAAATTCCGTCGCGGTCATAGGAACGAGCGCGTGATTGACTCGCAACTGCATAGCTGCGCTGTCGATCTCCAGATGGTCGATGGTGAGGGTGGATGAAGACGCAGTGTCTTCCGTCTGTTCGAAGCGGCGCAGAACGGCTTTCACACGTGCCACCAGTTCCCGCGTTCCGAACGGCTTCGTAATGTAGTCGTCGGCACCCAGATCGAGCCCTAGAACACGATCGCTTTCCGATGCTCTGGCAGTAAGAAAAATAATCGGAACGCTGCTGAGAAGGGGATTTCGTTGAAGGCGGCGGCAAAGATCCATGCCATCGCCGCCAGGCACCATGACATCGAGGAGAAAGAGAGCGGGCTTCGACCTCTCTGCGTCTTCGACGATCGAACCGAACGTGAGGTAGCTTCGTACCTGGAAACCTGCACCTTCCAAATGATGTTGCACCAACCTGCTGATATCCACATCGTCTTCAAGAACAAACACCGTCTGAATCACTGGAACTCCTAGGCTGCAGTACTCTTCAAGGCTAACCTATGGCTGGCCTGCGGGCTTTCCTCTGAACTAAATCTTCCGTTGGATCGTCTCCAGACTATCGTTGGTCCTCGGTCACGTCCAGATTTACCAATCACAGCATGAGGTGGATCATGAGGTCGTGTATTGAAAAGTCTCACCGAAACGGAGACCTCGGAGTCTTTGCGAAGATCTAAAGGGGCGACCAAAGTAGGCACGCTCGGGCACATCCAGGTGAACAACCTAGTCAGCTATAACACCACGTCGCGCTTGAGTTCGATCCTCTCTGATATCCCGGATTATCAAATTGAAAACGTCAAGATCTCCAACATGTGCGTGCAGCATATTTGGAGGCGCAATCTTTAGCGTGGTCTCGTCCAGGCAAGAGCAGGGAATCCAGAGCTTGCTTAGTGCCTTATCGTTCCCAGCAATATGGCGAAACCATTCCAGGCGATCTGTACCCCGATGCAAAGAAGGATGAATGCTACGACCCGTAAAATCCCGTGAGCCGTAGAGGGCGAGATGGATCTTGTGATCTTCGCCGCGTAGGCATAACAGAAGAACACCAGACCGCTCAGAGCAACGATTGCGAGAAACAAGCCCAGATGACCAAGGACCATACTGGTTCCGATGCCCCCAGAAAAGCGCGCGCTAAGCGTGAGAAGCACCACCAACGTCCCTGGGCCTGAGGTAACAGGAAAGGTGAAAGGGTAAAAGACCTTTTCCTCAAGATCGTGCGCCCTGTCATCCGCGCTGATCTGAGCTTCTTCGCGCTTATCCTTGGCAGCCGCCTCCGAATCCTTCTCATTCAGCACCGACCATCCGATGGCCGCAATCACAATACCTCCCGAGACCTGGACAATGGGTAACGAGATCCCAAAGAAGTTCAGAATGGCCGAGCCCAGGAGTTCAAAGATGCTTAGAAAGACGACATTATTGATCGCAATCTTACGCGCCAGAGACCGATAGACCGGAGGTGGGACATCTCCGGCCAAACCGAGAAAGACCAGCGCCGAGCCGAGGGGATTAACAAGCGGCAGCAGGGCACTAAAAGCAATGAGAAATGAATGCCAGACAAGCAAAGTTAGCTTCCTTCTCGAACTATCCTATTCACTCTTTGAATCCACGGGCGTCGCTCGTAGTTTGTACGTCGTGCCGAAATGCTCTTCAGATCAATCACTTCTAATGGCCGAAGGGCGAGAAAATCGGCGACTTCTCAATTGTAAAGATCTCTACGGGCAGTCCAATCGTGTTCTGGGTATCCCTCATAGGTAGGCGTCTAAGTTGACCTATCCGCTAAGTCTTAGTAATCTAACAGTGCGGGGTGGAGCAGCCCGGTAGCTCGTTGGGCTCATAACCCAAAGGTCGTAGGTTCAAATCCTACCCCCGCAACCATTTAGCGAAAACGTCAACCCCAGATAACCCCAAATAACAGCGGTCGTAACATCGCTTTGGGAAACTATCGAGAGTGGTTGGCGTTTTTTGCATGGGCCTAAGCGCTCCTCAATGCCATCTTTACGACCTTGCTGTTGGCCTCCCGCTTGGCCGTCATCAAGGCATTTCCGTACACATTCAGGGTGGTCGAAACCTGAGCGTGCCGCATGAGTTTCTGCTGCACGCCGATAGGCGCTGAAGTGCTATCCAGCCAGGAACGATAGGTGTGGCGGAATGTATGCCACCGGGGGACCTGATCGTCTGGGTAGCCTCTTCGAATGGGCACATAAGACCGTGAACATTCCGGCTGTATACAGTCATCTTCGAGACAGAGCAACTGAGTAGTTCCAACCAGATTGACAGCGTCCGCATATCGGGTAACGGCGTGACCGATATGCGGCGACTCTGAGGTGAACATGAACACGATTTCTAGCGGCAACCCCCTTTTCTCACCCGTCCAGATTGGGCGCATCCAAAGCAAGAATCGACTCGCCGTCGCACCGATGTCACGAGTCTCAGCTAGTGATGATGGACGAGCCACAGACGTCATGACGAAGTACTACGAACGTTTTGCTCGCGGTGGTTTCGGCCTGGCCTCTACTGAGGGCATCTATACAGACCAAATGTTCTCGCAGGCTTATCATCATCAGCCAGGACTCGTTGATGAAGCCCAAGCCGATGCTTGGAAACCGATTGTCAACGGCATCAAGAGACATGGTGCTCTAGCGATCGCCCAACTGATGCACGCCGGAGCGACGAGCCAAGGGAACCGCTTCGCGCCCCGCACGGCGGGACCAAGTGCCGTCCTTCCGAAAGGCAAGCCTATGGCTTTCTATTACGGAGACGATGCATTTCCGGAACCTCTCGCCATGACGGAGGAGCAAATCTCTGACGCGATCGGGGGATTCGGTGCTTCTGCGGACCGTGCGATTAAGCGTGCAGGGTTCGACGCTATTGAAATCCATGGGGCTAACGGTTATCTGCTTGATCAGTTCCTAACCGACTATACGAATCAACGGATTGACGATTGGGGAGGCACCACGGAAGCTCGTCTTCGCCTTACCCTGGCTGTCCTGAGTTCCGTGAAAAATAGCGTAGGTCCGGAGGTCCCAATCGGTGTGCGTATCTCCCAAGGCAAAGTGAACGATGATCGTCATAAATGGTCTGACGGCGAGCATGATGCCGAGATCATCTTTGGAAGCCTTGCAGATGCGGGGGCAGCCTACATCCATGTGACAGAACCCGATGCGCGGGTACCAGCCTTTCCCGGCAAGAGTGAATCCCTCGTCAAGTTCGCTCGGAAGTATGCTCCGAAGACAACCATTGTGGCGAACGGCAATCTTCATGTTGGTAGGCAGGCTCTTGAGGCTTTGGAAGACGGCGCTGACATCATCAGTATCGGCAAAGCGGCTCTCGCAAACCCGGACCTTCCTCACACTCACTTTTATTTAAAGAACAGTCTTCGCGCAAGCTTCTTCGGGAGTCTCAGTGCCGAATCGGCATTGGGGATGTGTTTCGCGTAGAACACTCGGAATCGTTTTTGAAGGAGAAACTCGCACGAGAATCTACTCCGGATGGCTTCCCGCTCATGTGGCGCGAGGGGGGAAGACTGGCGGTAGATTCTGTACGCGCCCGCCATCTGTGCCAACGGATTCAGCTACATACGCGAGTACCCAGGCCACTTCAAGCCGAGGTCGTAGTTCAACTCTACCTTCGGAACCAGATACCTTTGGCCGCTTACAGTTCTGGATTTTCAAGAAACCTTCTTTTTGGGAAATCCCCATCCAGACGCTCGCTCTCACTAGCTTGAGTGCGCGATCTCACTGAATCACAATTTACCTGTTCGTTTTTGGCACCCGTGAATTTGGATCGCGAAGCGACCGGAACTATTCTCCGAAAATTGCGTCCTAACCAGTGGGCAGACTCTTTGGGAGCCGCCGTAGAAGAGGGATTTCGAGATGAATTCGAACTGGTTGAGAAATTTTATAATGCCTGCCGTTCTGGCTGGTGCAATTCTGTCTTCGGAGAGTGCATTTGCCCAGAAAGTTGCCGTGAGCGATGCACAGGTGCAGGCCAATGTGCTGCGGGCGCTGGCTGGAGAGGGAAAACTCTCGAACCAGGCGATTACGACCTCAACCGTCTTCGGAACTGTGACCCTGACCGGTGCCGTAGCGGACAACTCCTCACGCGATCTTGCGGAGAAGGTGGTTTCGCGCACCGACGGTGTGAAGAAGGTGATAGACCAGTTGCAGGTTGGGCAGGATGCCGTCGCTGCGGCACAGCAGCAGCCAAATCAGGGACAGCAACAGCCTGGGCAGGATCAACAGCAGGGCATGAATCAGAACGTTCCCATGAATCAGAGTGCACAGATGGAGCAGGACGGACAGGCAGCGCTGGACGGCCAAAATCAGCAGGGTTATCCGCCACAGCAGGATCCAAACCAGCCGCGCCGCCTTTATCGCCGGGATTATGAACGGCAGATGGCGCAGCAACAGAACGGTCAGGATCCACAGGGCCAGGCTCCGCAAGGGTATGGACCTCAGGGCTATGGACAACCGCAGCAGGGCTACGGTCAAGGGCAACAGGGCTACGGACCAGGACCGCAGGGGTATGTTGTGCAAGGGCGTCCCGGTGGAGTCAGCGTACAGATTCCGGCAGGCACGATGGTCAATGTTCGCCTGAATCACTGGTTGACGAGCGATCACGTGCAGGCTGGAACCGGGTTCGATGGGTCCATTGCGAATGACGTAGTGGCGGGCAATGAGATTGCCCTCCCACGTGGCGCTACGGTGCAGGGAACTGTTCTGGATGTGCATCAGGCCGGTTCCCTCAAGGGCAAGGGTTCGATTACGCTGCAGCTGCAGACAGTGCAGCTTGGGGGCAGAAGCTATCCTCTGCAGAGTGAACCATGGACGATCGATGGCCGTGATAAGACAGGTCAGACGGTTGGCAGCACGGCATTTGGAGCGATCTTCGGAGCTCTGATCGGCGGCGCGGTAGGTGGCGGAGCAGGTGCGGGAGCGGGTGCGGCCATCGGTGGCGCGGCCGGTCTGGGAACCTCGGCGATCGCGGGCGGCGGACAGGCGGTTATCCCCGGAGAGGCGGTCGTCAACTTCCGGCTGACGGCCTCTTCACAGGTAGTCACGGTAAGCGAAGCAGAGATGCAGCGCCTGGGTGGCTATGCTGGACCAGCGTCAGATAGTGCACGCGGACCGGGACCGGTGCCAGCCTATGGCTATGGAGCGCCCTATGGTGGTTACCCCTATGGTGGTTATCCGGCAGTCGGTATCGGTATCGGCGTTGGGTATCCCTTCTATGGTGGTTTTTACGGACGTCCTTACTACCGTGGTTATTATGGACGCGGCTTTTACGGCCGACGTTACTAGGATCATTTTCCTGGATGCTGGATGAGAGGGCTGCGGCAGATGCCGCAGCCCTCCTGTTTTGGGCGAAAACTACCGGCGCGGGTGATTTATACTTGAAGCCTGTCCTGCCAGATGCCCACCTGCAGTTTTCCGGTAGAGTGTGGCGCGAAGCAAAACCAAGGGCTGTCTATAAAGGTCTCCGAGCACATCTATGATCCGCTTGCTGCAAAAGGACAATCGCGCCGTCAAAGTTCTGTTTGCCGTCATTATCGGCGCTGCCATCCTCTCCATGATTGTGTACCTTATTCCAGGTCTCTATGAAGGCGTGTCGGACAGTGGGGACGGTGTCTATGCGTCCGTTCATCAGCCTGGCCTGATGGGCCGGATCTTCGGCGATTCAGAACAGATTACGACGCAGGAAGTTTCGCGGTTGGCGCAGAGCCTGCAGCAGCGCAGCGGCTATCCCGCCTTCTACCTCCCCCTCCTGGAACGCCAGGCACAGCAGATGAAGATCGCGTGGGCGATTGAGGATCAGGAAGCGTCCCGTCTTGGCCTTCTGGTCAGCGATGCCGATGTCAGTGCGGAGCTGCACCAGGGGCAGCTCGGCCAGCTTCTCTTCCCGAATGGACAGTTCATCGGACAGGAACAGTACAAGCAGTTCGTCCAGAACGCCGCTGGCGTACCCACCACGGCTGACTTCGAAAAAGAGATTAAAGAGGACCTGGAGCGCCGCCGTCTGCGGCAGTTTGTCACCGCCGGTGTGAACGTGAATGACAACGCCGTGCGCAGCGCCTATCTTCTCTCTGGAACGAAGGTAAAGTTCGACTACGCAATGGTCAGCCCGGAAGATGTGAAGAAGAACGTCACTTCGACGGACAGCGAATTGCAGAAGTACTTCAATGACAACAAGGCACGCTATGCGAAGGCTGTTCCCGAAGCCCGCAAGCTGACCTATGTTGCGGTCGCCGCAGATAGCCTTCCGGGGGGCAAGCCTCAGGTATCGGATGCCGACGTTCAGAGCTACTACAACCAGCACACGGACCAATACAAAGTGGAAGAGCAGGTCAAGGTTCGCCACATCCTCATCTCGGTTCCTCCGGGAGCGGATGCCAAGGTGGATGCAGCTGCGAAGACCAAGGCACAGGACCTCCTCACGAAAATTCGTGCAGGCGGTAACTTCGCCGATCTGGCTAAGGCCAACTCCGACGATCCTGGATCGAAGGGCACTGGCGGCGAGCTGGGCTGGGTGAAGGCGAATGGACAGATGGTTCCCGCCTTCCAGACCGCGGCGATGGCGCTCAAGGCCGGACAGACCTCTGACCTGGTCAAGACCCAGTTTGGATATCACATTCTTCAGGCTACCGAGCGGCAGGAAGCGCACGTGAAGCCGCTGACTGAAGTCGCAAGCCAGATCCGTCCCATGCTGGAACAGCAGAAAGCAGCGACAGCGGAGCAAAACTTCGTGACCGCACTCTCGAATGAGGCAGCGAAGCAGGGTCTGGAGAAGACCGCAGCAGCGCATCACCTGACCGCGCAGACCACGGATTACGTCGCACAGGATGGCGTAGTCAATGGCGTAGCTGACAGCTCACAGCTGTTGCAGGCCGCATTCGCCGCGAAGAAGGGCGATGCTCCCAAAGCTGTTGCGACGGGCGAGGGTATGGCGATCTTCCAGGTTCTGGATATTCAGCCCGCGCATACGCCGACGTTTGACGCCTGGAAGAGCCACGTAGCGGACGATTATGCCGCCGAGCAGGTTCCCACCATGATGCAGGCCAAGCTCACCAAGCTGTCTGAGCGCGCCAAGCAGCTCAACGATCTGAAGAAGGCTGCAGCGGAGATGAACATCCCCGTGAAGACCTCGGATCTTGTGGGCCGCGATGGAAACGTGCCTGAGCTCGGTGCCATGAGCGGAGGCGCGAGCGTTGCATTCACACTGGCGAAGGGTGCGGTCTCCGGACCGGTCGACGCCAGCCGAAGCGGCGCCGTTCTTCAAGTGGTAGACAAGCAGGAGCCCACGACCGAAGATATCGCGAAGAACTTCGACAAGACCAAGAATGATCTTTTGGAGAATAAGCGGAACGAGGTCTTTGCGCTTTACATGGGAACGCTTATGGACCAGTACAAGGCTAAGGGCGGCATTCATTTGTCTGCTAAGAGCAAGGCAAACCAGGCACCTAACCCCCTAGGCCTGTAACGAAACTCGCAGCAACGAAAAGAGTCGGGCGCTTATGCCCGGCTCTTTTGTTTCTCAAGCAGTGACCTCAAACGGAGAAATTAGTTGCCGCATCAAGAGATTCCGCATCTGATGAAGTGAATGATCACGGAACGTAAATCGGGTGTGTTGCTTCATGTAACTTCGCTGCCGTCCTATGGTGGCATTGGCGACATGGGGCCTGCGGCATATGAGTTTGTCGAGTTTCTTTCGTCCGCGAAGCAGCGGCTATGGCAAGTCTTGCCGCTTAACCCCACTGGGTATGGCAACTCTCCCTACGCTGCGATCAGCGCCTTCGCCGGAAACCCGCTCCTTATTTCGCTTGAGCGACTTGTGCAGGACGGTTGGCTCTATCAAGGAGAGATCGAAGGTCTCGCCGGGCATAATGGTGCGGCAGACTTCGACCGTGCGGGACGCGAAAAACAGCCTCTCATTGAGCGCGCAGCGAAACGTTTTCTGGAATGCGACAATGCGATTTTGCAGGACAAATTTGCACGTTTCTGCGACGCCAATGCCTCGTGGCTGACGGACTATGTTCGCTATGTCGTTCTGCGCCGGATGCACGATTATGCGTGCTGGTGCGACTGGGCTCCTGAGTTCGCTGCGCGTGAGCCCAAGGCTCTTGCCAAGTTCGATGATGAGCGATGCCAGGAGCTGAATATCGAACGTGCGGTCCAGTTCCTGTTTACCGAGCAGTGGTGCGCCCTGAAGAATTTTTGCACATCTCGGGACATCGCCGTGATGGGCGATATGGCCATCTTCGTCAATTACGACTCTGCGGATGTCTGGACCAACAAGGAAGTATTCCGCCTCGACAAGCAGTTCAAACCTACCGTTGTAAGCGGAGTTCCGCCAGATTATTTCTCGGTGACAGGGCAGCGCTGGGGCAATCCGCTCTATAACTGGAAACTTCTGGAGAAGACAAAGTTCGCATGGTGGGTGGCCCGTGTTCGCCGCCAGATGGAGCTTTACGATGTACTGCGACTGGATCATTTTCGTGGCTTCGAAGCATATTGGGAGATCGACGCGGCAGCGGAGACAGCCATCGACGGCAAGTGGGTCGAAGCTCCTGGGGAGAAGCTCTTTAAGCAGTTGAAGAAGGAGCTTGGCGACCTCCCCTTTGTCGCGGAAGATCTCGGTCTGATCACGGCCAAGGTCGATGCTCTGCGCGAGGGATTCGGTATGCCCGGTATGCGCGTCCTGCAGTTCGGATTCTCCGATCGCGGCGCACATCTGCACCTTCCGCACAGGTTCGTTCCCAACATGGTTGTTTACACGGGAACGCACGATAACAACACGACGCTGGGCTGGTGGTATGAGCAGTTGAACGATACAGAGCGCGCCAATGTGGTGGAGTACCTCGGTCCTCTACAGCATCCGAACGATATTGTCTGGGCCATGATCCGTGCCGCGGAGCGCAGCGTAGCCGCGCTCTGTATCCTACCCTTGCAGGATCTTCTGCATCTGGGAAGCGAAGGACGTATGAACACCCCCGCAAACTCGTCAGGGAACTGGTCCTGGCGATATGCTCCCGAAGCTCTGCATCCCGATCTTTCGGCAAAGTTGCGAGAGATTACGGCGATCACAGACCGCGACGGTTATGTGGAGCCGGAGGAGGCTGCTGTGGAGCCGCACGTGGTGGAGGCTCTGGAGAGCCAGGCGCCAGTGGAACAGGCTGTCGAAGAGCAGCACAGCTAGTACACTGGTTCTAGAACAAATAATAGGAGATTTTGCACATGCCGCTTTCTGGTGAAGCGATCCGTACGATGAACTTTGTGGACGATATGTCTGGAACGCTGCGCAGAATCATGGCAGTGCTTCCCACACTTACCGAGGAAGAGCGCACACGCGTGGCGGAGCACATCCGCACCAGCGAGCCGAGCTACGCCTCCGTGGTGGCCTCTCTCGAAAAGAAGTAAGCTGCAATGCAAACGGTCGCAGTGATCGGTGCGGGATTAAAGGGGCGCGCGTTCGCCATGGCCTGCGCGCGCGCCGGATACCGCGTCATCCTGGAAGACGTCATGCCTTCCAAGCTGCGCGATGCTTCCGTGGACTTCTCCGGACAGGATGGAGTGATGGAGTTTGCCACGACGGTTGAAGATGCCGTGCGTGAAGCGGACTTTGCCATTGACTTCGTCCCGGACGAGTTGGAAAGCAAGCTGGAGCTTGTCTGCATGATCGATCGCATGGCTCCCCCCAGGACCTTTGTGATGGTGCAGACGACAGCGCTTAGCGTGAGCGATCTCGCTGCCTGTACCTACCGTGCGGAGAAGTGCGTCGGCGTGCGCCTTGGCGACGGCGAAGTCTCGCTGGTGCGGGGCGTGTGCACGGCTGAGACTTCGGTCGACGAAGTGGCAGGTTTGTTTGCGGCGCTTGGATGGGCGACCGTCTCTTTGGATGACCGCGTCGTTGTGATGTAACGCTCGTGCAGCTTTATTCGGAACTGCGTTCGCGCATGTAAGGCTTCTGCAGAAGAGCGCGGGCTTCATTGATTGCTCCCTGCGTATTGTCGTTCGTCTGTACTGCCAGGCGATATTCGTTCACCGCACGGTCACGCTGGCCGGTGAGATCGAAGACACGGCCCAGACCAATATGGCTCCAGACCTCCGTCCATTTCGGGTCGTTATCGCCGCGAAGCGAGTCGCGATAGCTGTTAGCGGCTGACTGGTAGTTGCGCTGCGTGAAGAAGACCTCCGCAATGCGATAGGTGGCGAGCGAGGAGTTCTTGTTGGCGTCGAGAGCGCGCTGATACTCGGCAAGCGCGCCGATCAGATCTCCCTGCGCTACAAGCTGCTGTCCCTTGAGCACAGCGACACGGACGGCCAGGTCCGGTGTGGATTTCAGCACCCAGTGTTCCGGATCAATAATGATTCGCCGCGGACGCCCGAAGGTTTCGACCGTGTAGCGCGAGTCGGTGCCCGAGACGTCGATGCGCTTATTCTCGGTCTTGCCTTCGGTTTCAATCCGGAGGTCGACGGGCATACGGAAGAGGTCGAGATCCTGCGAGATCGAACCGATCGTACGGAAGCCCTTGTTGCCGCCCAGTCGATAGACGGTGAATTTACTGGTGAAAGCGGGAGCTCCCGTTCCATCGATCCACTGCGCGAAGAAAGGCGTGAGATTGAGGCCGGACTGCGCGGCGGCTACCGTCTCCACGTCGGAGGAGCGGACGCCCTTCCCGGCGAACTGCGAGAGAAGGCCTCGCAGGAAGGCGGGGAACTTTTCATCCCCCATCTGGTAGCGGAGCATGTGGAAGACCATGGCACCCTTTTCCAGCGTCTCAGATTGAAACTGAGGCGAGTAGGGATCGACACGGCCAAGGGTGGAGAGGGGGGCTGTATCGTAGGCGAGCGCACCTGCGGAGACGTCCGTCACTGCGTTCTGAAATGCGGTTTTGCCACTGGCGTCTTCAAGAAACATCAGCTCGGCATAACGGCTCATGCCGTTCGTAATCCAGGCGTCGTTAAGCGTGTAGGGAGAGACCTCGCTGCCCCACCATTGGTGGGCGATCGTGTTGGAGAGAAGGCGGGAACTGTTGGCGTTACCGATGCGATTGCCTGCAATGGCCGCAATCTCCGGAGCCCAGGAGGCAGCAACGGCGTCTTCGGGCATCTCTACGATGTTCAGTGTGGAGGACTGAGGTTCGCCGAAGGTCGTCGTGAAGAACTCCTGTTGACGCGCTGCGATTGCGGCGTATTCGGCTGCACCGGTTTTGTGTTTTTCGATGACGTAGATGCTAACGTTGCGCGCGCCTGAGGACCGGATGGCAGGAAGGAACTTGCCAGCAATCACGGTTCCTGGGAAGCCGGGCTTCTGCCACGAAAAATCGAACTCTTCCATGTTTGTCGAGGAGGTAGGCGCGGCTGGCGCTGGTGGTGGAGCGTCTGCCTTTGCTGTCGTTACCGGTTTGGAGGTGCGGGTACCGACTCCACCGCCGGCGCGGCGGGGAGTCATGTGTGCCGTGGCGTGGATCGTTGGCACACTCGACGTGGGTGGCGCTACTGGATGGTTCGTTGCACCGCTGGCGATGACCGTCTCGCCTTTAGGAACGCGGATGTGCATCTCAGCGGTGAATCTCTGGGTATAAAGACCGGAGACTGGGAACCAGCGGCCAGGGTAAAGCAGCATGGTGATGGGATCCGCGATGGCGGCGAGCTTGATCCCTTCAACAGGGGAGGTGTCTGCGCCATTGAGCGTTCCGGTGTATTCGAAGTTGAGCGTGGTGCTAGTGCCTTTGGCGATAGGCGCAGTCATCGCGACGTTGACGGTCGACGTAGTAGGGTTCCGATCGGATTGAAGCGTGGCTCCAGTGGCGTCGGTGATCTTCGTGACGCGGAGACCATTGTTCAGTTCAAAGGCCGCGGTCGAAACGTCCTCGAGCGCCGTAAAAGTAACCTGGACAGTGGCAGTCAGACGTGCGACGGCAGGGTCAATATCCGCATTGATCGTATAGGCAGTCACTTGAAGCAGCGGACGCGACGGCGGAGCGGCGTTTCCGGCAAAGCTGCAAAAGAGTAGAGCGACAACGGCGGTACTGGTCTTCAAAACGCGGTGAATTGACATGCGAATGCGGTCCTCTGGCGGGAGCTGTATCTATCTCAATGGGTTAGACGCAGAAGTCGGCGCTGCGGGTGAGTAAGTTGTAAGAGCCTCGCGGAGGTTCATGAGCGGTCTCCGAGTGCATGGAGAACGGCATCTTTCAGTTGAGTGATAGCCGACGTGTCGCTGACAGGCTTCATTCTCCTACGAAGGTCGGCCAATGCTAGAAGTTGTGATTCTCGCTCTGGGGAGTCCGCAAGTAATAGTTTAAGTATGCTGGCGATCTTTTTGGGATTGAAGTGGTTCTGTAGTAGTTCCGGGATGATGCGTTTGCCTGCGATGAGGTTGGGCATGGCGATGGGCAGGTTGCCGTACTCGTCCTCTGGCGAAGTGATTTCGGAAGGGTAGCGGATAAGTCTCTTGGCCACGCGAAAGGTAAGATCGCTCACCCGATAGACGACCAGGAAGGGATTTCCTATGAGAGCAGCCTGCACGGTCGCTGTACCAGAGGCTACGACGGAGGCGCGGGCGTGCTCCAGGGCTTCGCGGGCATCCGATACAAGCTGAAAATGGATCCTGGAATCCCTCGCACGGAAACTCCGTCTCCAATCTTCGATCTGTTCCTGGAGGATCGCGGGGGTAATCGTCTTCGCCACGGGAATGATGAACTCGTACAGTTCGCCCGATTCCAGCCACTGACATGACTCGAGCATCGCCGGCATATTGGCCACAATTTCCTTCCGGCGACTGCCCGGGAGAAGTGCTACCCACTGCTTTGCCGGGTTCAGGCCGTTTTGTTTCGCATACTCTTCCCGTGTGATCGCGGGCAGTGGCAGGTCGGCGAGCGGATGGCCTGTGAAGGTCGCATCGACGCCCCGGTTGCGATAGAACTCCTCTTCGAAGGGGAAGATGACGAACATCTTCGAGACCCGTTGTTGAACCCACCGAAGGCGGGAGCGCTTCCAGGCCCACAATTGCGGGGAGACGAACCAGAGGACCGGTACGCCGGCTCGGTGGAGATGCTTGGCGAGACGGAAGTTGACGTCGGGAAAATCGATCAAAACAGCTACATCTGGCTTGTTGCGCCTGATCTCTGCGACAAGGCATCGATAGGAACGGTAGATGTCCGGAATATGGCGGAGGATCTCAGTGATCCCCATGACGGCGACGTCTTCCGCGCGGATGGTGCGAGATTGCCCCTCCTGCTCCATCTCCGTGCCGCCAAGGCCAGTGAAGCTTGCCTCGGGAAGAGCATCCTTGAGCGCGGTGATGAGTTGAGCGCCGTAGTGATCTCCGGAGGCTTCGCCTGCGGAGAGAAAGATCGTCGGTTTGGACTTCGTAGCAATGTGCGTAGTTTAGCTGGTCGTCCGCATGAGGGCTAACCCCTAATGGATGGGTGCGCCGCCGCCGATGAAACGTTCGATGCCAAGATGGACGACCGCGTAGAAGAAAGCTCCCACAAGGGCGGCACCCGGAAAGGTCAGGATCCAGCCGTAGATAATACGGCGTGCCCAGATCCAACGGACGGCATGCAGACCGCGGGTTGCGCCTACGCCGGAGATCGCTCCTCCGATGGCGTGTGTGGTGGAGATCGGCACCTTCGCGAAGGTGGCTAAAGCGATCGTCACAGCAGCGGAGAGTTCTGAGGCGAAACCGTCGATGGGGCGGAGATGCGGCGTGATGCGCGAACCCATCGTGCGCACGATCTTCCAGCCACCGATCATGGTTCCGGCGGCGATGCAGGCGTGGCAGGAAAGGATGATCCAGATGGAGATCTCATGGTTGCGGCCAAAGAGGCGGGAATGACCAAGAGCATATTTGCCATAGCCCGTGGAGACCAACAAAGCCACGATAATGCCCATGGTCTTCTGCGCGTCGTTGGTCCCGTGTCCGAGGGAGTAGGCTCCAGCGGAGACAAGTTGGAGACGGCGGAAGAGCTTGGAGGCCTTATCCCTATGCATCCGGAAGCTGCTCCACGCGACGACATGCATGAGGATATAGCCGAGCACCATACCGATGAGCGGTGAAAGGAGCAGGAATGCGATGATCGGAATCCATCCCTTGAGCAGGATTGCATGCCAGCCTGCCTTGGCAATGGCGGCTCCGGCGAGGGCGGAGATGATCGCATGAGAACTGGAGGTAGGGAGGGCAAGATACCAGGTGATGAGGTTCCACGTGATCGCGCCGAGAAGACCGCCGAGCACGATGTAAAGGTTCATCACACGGGGATCGATGATCGTCGAACTGATGGTGTGTGCAACGCCCGTACCGAAGAGGAAGGCGGCGACGAAGTTAAAGCTGGCCGCCCAGAGGACTGCCTTCGCTGGCGTCAGAACGCGTGTGGTGACGATGGTTGCAATCGAGTTGGCGGCGTCGTGGACACCGTTCAGAAAGTCAAAGCCGAGGGCGATGACGACCGTAATGACGACGAGGGCTAGAGGCGCGGCGTGCATGAGTGCTCGTTTGTCCTAGTCGTTTTTAAGGAGGATGCGTTCCACGGTGCGGCCAAGACGGTCGCAACGGTCGATGCCATCCATCATGAGATCGTGGACTTCACGCTTCTGCATAACGGCAATGGGATCTGCCCGGTCGATGTAGACCTCGGTCAGAAACTGGTCACGATGCTGCCGTGCTGTCTCTTCAAGGCGACCGATCTCGTCCAGATTGGCACGCAGAGAGGAGAGTTTCGGCGCTGAGCGAAGGAGATTGATGGTGGCGGCAATCTCGCGCGCCATGCTATCGAGCGCAGAGACGTGCCAGCGTAGCGAGGGATGCATATCTTCCAACTTGTAGAGTTCCAGACGCCGCCCGGCGGTGGCTACAGCGGCGATGGTCTTGTAAAGCTCTGTTGCGAGTTGCAGAATGTCTTCGCGATCGAAGGGCGTAATGAAGGCCGTGTCGAGATGCAGGAGGCAGACACGCTGGACCTGGTGGGCGATATGGCGATTCTCTTCCATGCTCCTAACGCAGCCGTTCATCCCGGGCCACTGGTCCATACAGGACGAGAGAGCAGCGGTAACGCTGGTAAGGCACTGACCCAACTGTTCGAAGTCATCGAAGAAGCTTTTGTCCTTCGGCATGCGGTTGAACACGAGGAATATCTTCCTTTCGGTATTACAGATATCTCTGCTTCCGGAGCAAGGATAGCGTACCGCGCTGCGGATTACGCGTCGAAACCGGCCATTGCAGTAAATAAGTTACGGGAAAGTAAAATTTACGCGATTTGCGCGGTTATCGGTTCGATTGTTCCGGTTTCCTGCTCCTGGTATTGCAGTTGATACAGCTTCCAATACAAGCCGCGGGCGGCAAGCAGCTGATTATGTGTGCCGGACTCCCGGAGTTGGCCTTTGTGCATGACCAGGATAATGTCGGCACGCTGGATGGTAGAGAGGCGATGCGCTATGACGATGGACGTGCGGCCTGTGATCATGCGATCCAGCGCCAGACGGACGCGGAGTTCGGTTTCGGTGTCGACCGAAGAAGTGGCTTCATCAAGGATGAGCACTGCGGGCTGGTGCGCAAGCGCGCGTGCAAAGCTGATGAGCTGTTTCTGGCCGGTGGATAGCGTGGCGCCGCGTTCGTGCATGGGCTCGGCGAATTGCAGGGGAAGCGTACGAATGAAATCGCCGATGTTCACCTCATCCGCGGCATGCTCCACCTCTTCGTCGGTGATGGAAGCAGTGCCAAGGCGGATGTTATCGGCAACTGTGCCGGTAAAAAGGGTGGAATCCTGCAGGACGACACCAAAGCGTTTGCGGAGCTTGTTCAGGTCCTGCTGGCGAACGTCCACGCCATCGATCAGGATGCTTCCATGCTGGATATCGTAGAAGCGCATCATAAGGCCAGTGATGGTGGTTTTGCCCGCGCCGGTGTGGCCTACGATGGCTGCGGTCTGGTCCGGTGCGACAGTGAAAGAGACGTTGCGCAGGATCCACTCAATACCCGTCTCGTGCGCGAGTTCCGCTTCGGTAGCAGACGCAAGGCGGGCGACCGTGGCTTCGTCCAGCCTCTGATACGTAAACCAGACATTGCGGAACTCAATGCTGCCGGAGAGATCGCTTTCCACTGGAAGAGCGGGGGACGTAATCTGCGCCGGGGTGTCGATGAGCTTGAAGACGCGTTCTGAAGCAGCCATCGCCGCCTGCAGGATGTTGTATTTTTCGCTGAGATCCTGGATGGGGCGGAAGAAGCGCTGCGCGTACTGCATGAAGGCGATCAGTACACCCACGGTAACGGTTCCGCCCAGGATATGAGTTCCATGGAAGATCGCATGTCCGCCGCGCCAGACGACAAGCGCGATGGCGATGGAACTGAGGAGTTCAACGGACGGATAGTAGAGCGAATAGGCCTGCACCTGATCCACGAAGGCGTCGCGGTGGGCGGCGTTGATGCTCTTGAAGTCGTTGTAGGCGCGCTGCTCGCGATTAAAGAGCTGCACGACGGACATGCCTGAGACGTGCTCCTGGGTAAAGGAGTTGATCTGCGCTATGGCGGTGCGAATGCGGCGATAACTCTCCCTCACTGCGATGCGGAAGAGGCGGGTAGCATACATGATGAGCGGCAGGACCGAAAGCGTAAGGATCGCGAGGGGCCAACTCATCCTCAGCATAATGATCACGATGAAGAGCAGGACGAATACGTCTTCAAAGATCGCCAGAACGCCAGAGGTAAACATTTCATTGAGCGCGTCGACGTCCGACGTAACGCGGGTTACGAGACGGCCCACGGGGTTGTGATCGAAGAAGGCGACATCCATCCGCTGCAGGTGACGGAAGATCTGCTTGCGCAGATCGAACATGATGCGCTGGCCGGTCCACTGCATCAGGTAGGTCTGCACAAACTCCATGCCGTAGGAGAGGGAGAGCGAACCTAGGAAGAGTGCGGCGCACTCCGCAACGCCCGTGAGCGGCGTTGTGGAGAGATGACGGGCCAGCCAGGATGGATTTGCTGGACGCTGCGCGGACATGTAGTTGTCCACGGCAACCTTAACCAGGAAGGGACCCATGACGTCGGAGCAGGCTTTGAGCAGAATGGCGACAGCAGAGAGGGCCGTGGCAGCCTTGTACGGGCGCAGATAAGTAAGTAGACGGCGCATGAGGCGACCGTCGTATGCCTTTCCAAGGACGTCGTCATCCGGCGCGGGGGCTTTTTTCTTCTTCTCTTTTGTGTCCTGCGCTTTTTCCGCCATATATGAGTTCATTTTAGATGCGTGGGAGAATAGGAGGGTGCGGGATTCGCTCGGTCTCTATCTTTCGGTACCGTTTTGCAAGGCAAAGTGCAGCTTCTGCAACTTCGCGTCGGACGCGTTTGCGCCGGAGCGGATGGATGGATACGTCGCCCGGCTATGTGTAGAGATCCACTCCGCGCGGAAAATCGCAGCAGAACAAGGATTAATCGTCCCGCAAACCGTGGATTCCGTTTATTTCGGTGGGGGAACTCCGAGTCTTCTGAGTGCTGAAAAGTTTGCGGAGATCTTTGCCGCCCTGCGTGGTGAGTTTGATGTGACCGCAAATGCCGAGATAACAATGGAGTGCGCCCCCGGGCAGATCTCCGAGGCGAGCCTCGGTGCGGCGATGCGGCTGGGGGTCTCCCGCGTTTCGCTGGGCGTACAGAGCTTTGTGGATCGCGAATCGGCGGCGGTGGGACGGCTGCACACGGGGATCCAGTGCGAGAACGAGATTGCCCGGTTGAAATCTCTAGGGCTGGATGTTGGTTTCGACCTGATCTGCGGCTTGCCGCATCAGACGCGCGAGAGCTGGCGCGAGTCTTTGCAAAGGGCTGTGGCTACCGGTGCCGACCACGTGAGCGTGTACATGCTGGAGGTCGATGAGGACTCCCGCCTGGGCCGTGAACTGATCGGGCCGGGCGTCCGTTACGGCGCGGGCCTGGTTCCAGATGAGGACCCGGTGACCGAGATGTACCTCGAAGCCTGCGACGTTCTGGCCGAGGGCGGCCTCGAACAGTATGAAATCTCCAACTTTGCACGCGAGGGCCACCAGTCGAGGCATAACCGGAAGTACTGGGAGCGAGCGCCTTATTTCGGTTTTGGCTTGGACGCCCACTCCATGTTGCTGGATGAGAACGGTCGAGCCGCACGATTCGCGAATGGCGATGAACTGGATGCGTATCTCGGGCAGGATGATCCGATGGAAATTGAACGTGTCGCAGATGCGGAAGCGTTTGAAGAGAGAGTTTTTCTCGGATTGCGCTTGAACGAGGGTGTGGAAGCTACGCTGCTTGGCAACGTTCGCGGCGCTGTGGATGAGATGGTGCGGGCCGGATTGATGTGGTCTGAGAACGAGCGGTTTGGTTTGACAGCGCGTGGGCGTGTGGTGAGTTCCAGCGTCTTTGGTGAACTTTTGGCGGTACCAGCTTGAAGGAGATACGAGTGATTGATCTGCGTAGCGATACGGTGACGAAGCCGACAGAGAAGATGCGTGCGGCGATGGCTTCCGCCGAGGTTGGGGACGATGTTTACGGGGAAGATCCGACGGTGAACCGTCTGGAAGCGCGGGCAGCAGAGGTCTTTGGCCGCGAGGCCGCCCTCTTTGTGCCCTCGGGATCGATGGGAAACCAGATCGCCATGCGTCTGCATACGCAGCCCGGAACCGAGGCCATCTGCGAGGCGCGCGCGCACGTGCTGGATTGGGAGATAGGAATGGCTGCGGCCTTCTCCGGTTGCCAGCTGCGTGCAGTCCCGGCCGATAGAGGCATTCTGACCTGGACCGACATTGCGCCAAAGATCTCTCCGAAGATTTATTACAAAGCGCAGACGTCGTTGATCTGGCTGGAGAATACGCACAACATGGCCGGCGGTACTGTAACTCCTCTGGCAGTGATGGAGGAAGTCTGGGATGGCGCGCGGGATGCCGGGTTGAAGACGCATCTCGATGGAGCACGTGTCTTCAACGCGGCTGCAGCGCTGGGAGAAGACGTCTCGGTGTTGACCAGGGGTTTCGACACGGTGATGTTCTGTCTGTCGAAAGCTCTGGGCGCTCCGGTGGGGTCGATGCTGGTGGGTTCTCGCAAGTTGATGAATCGTGCTCGCGTTGTGCGCAAGGCTCTGGGTGGGGGTATGCGACAGGCGGGTATTCTCGCTGCTGCAGGATTGATTGCACTGGAAGAGATGCCGGGGCGACTGAGCGAAGACCATGCCCACGCGCGTCTGCTCGCGGAGACGATCGCGCATCATCCGCATTGCACGGTGGGCCTGGAAGACGTGCAGACCAACATCGTCTTTGTGACGATCAAAACCGGCAAAGCAGCGGAACTGGTGGCGGGAATGAGGGAGCGCGGTGTGCTTGCGAGTGCGATCGGAGCCGACTCCGTCAGGCTGGTCACCCACTACGATGTCTCGCGGGCGGACTGTGTGCAGGCGGCCAGGTTGATGATGGAGCTGCTCGGCTAGAGTCTGATCCGCTTACAATAAGCTATCGTTTGCATCGGTAGACGTACTTCCGCGCAGTGAGGATCACTGCGTGCTTTTCAATTGTTCGCGCAGAGGAATGCACTGGGAAGCGCGGTGAAAATCCGCCACTGCCCCGCAACTGTAAGCGCGCAATGGTCCATGGGCCAGAAACGGTTTTGCAATCGAGGCTACTTCACACTGCAGCCCAGGCTGCGGGAAGGGAAGTACACCGGATGTTCTTGCAGACGGGCGCGCAAGTCAGGAGACCGATTCCACTGCTGACACCAGCCACACTCCCGAGGGGGAGTGGAGGAGCAGATATGTTTTACGATTCAGGCCAGATTTGGGCCCGCATGCGTGCGCGTCTTCAAGCGTTCGCATTGGCGGGTATTGCAGCAGTTCTTCTGACTCCCAACCTTCATGCTGTAGTGGTGCGCGGCGATGTACGTGATCCGCTGGGCCGCCCCATCGGGTCCGCGAGGGTACAGCTCTTACAGGGGCACCTCGTGATCGCGTCCGGAATGTCGAACGAGGACGGCAGCTATGAGATTCGCAGCGCGGCTTCGGGACGGTTCGTCCTGCTGACGGGAGCTGCGGGATATGCGGCCAACGTGTCGCAGCCTTTTTATGGCGGTGATCTGGATGTCGTGACCAACCACCTTACGCTGGGCTTCCGCGCCGTGGACGAGCAGGTGACAGTTACTGCGACGGGTCTACCAACGCCGATGGAGCAGTCCAGCGCGAGTGTGAATCTGATTTCGCCTTCGGATCTGGCGACGCGCGAAGGCGTTGGGAAGGAACTGCGGTTACAACCAGGCGTCAGCGTTGTGCAGACGGGCCAGAACGGTGGCCAGACCTCGCTATTCGTACGCGGTGGAACATCGGATGGAAACAAGGTGATGGTGGACGGCATACCCGCGGATGATGTGGGCGGACGCTTCGATTTCGGCATTCTGTCCTCGACTGCTGTGGATGGACTGGAGATCCACCGTGGACCCGACAGCGTGCTCTACGGTTCGGATGCTATCTCGTCCGTGGTGAGCTTCAATACGCCGCACGGCGTGACTCCGGCCCCGGTCCTGAACTACACAGGAGATGCGGGTAATTTTCACACCTATCGCAATGAAGGTGAGTTAAGCGGAGCGTATCGCAAGATCGATTACTACACTGCGTTTTCGCGTTTCGACAGTTCGAACGCTCTGCCAATGGACCGCTTTCACGTGACGACCGCGGCGGCGAATCTCGGATACAGCTTGAGTGGTTCGACTCACCTCCGCGGTACGGTGCGGCGCGGCGTTTCCGCAACGGGACTTCCTGGCGCGTTCGATTTCGCGGGGATTGCGGCCGCCGGTAAGCAAGGCGATCAGCAGACCTTCTTTGGCGGAACGATCGATAACATCTACCGCGGCAACTGGCACAACCTGCTGCGGTACTTTGGATCGCGCAAATACGAGCAGGCTACGAACTTCTACCCAGTTGGAGAGGCAGTCAACGGACTTTTCGGAGTTACGTACTACGGCAATACCGTAACCATCCGTGGAGCGAACGGAACAAGCGGAACGGGACGTGCGGCGATTGCTTATGGCGGAACCTATCCGCAGCCTACGGACTCCGCGAATAATCGCGACGGCATGCAGTACCAGACGGATTACCGCTTCACGCGACATCTCTCCGGATACGGAAGCTTTCGTTACGAGGATGAACGCGGGGCGTATCACAACCCCGGTTTCTTTCTCGTGCAGAACGCTCGCCGCCGCAACTACGACTACAACGTGCAGCTGCAGGGCGATGTCCTGAATCGTGTCTTCTTCACGCTGGGCGGTGCAATCCAGAAGAACTATCTTTACGGCACGGAGGCGACGCCGCGCTTCGGGCTTGCGGGTTATCCGGTACGTCCCGGTTCCGGCTGGTTCCACGGAACGAAGCTGCGCTTCAACTTTTCCAAAGGCGTGCAGGAGCCGAACCTTACTACCCAGCTCACGTCTCTCTATGTCCTGTTGCAGCAGGCCGGTGTCACCGCTGCAGAAGTAAGTCCGATCGGTGCGCAGCGGCTGCGTACGTACGAGGGCGGCATTGACCAGAGCATCTATGGAAGCAAGCTCATGCTAAAGTTCAACTACTTCCATAACGAGTTCGGCCGACAGATCGAGTTTGTAGGTGCTACAGATATTACGAAGTACTTTGGAATCCCGGTGCCTTCCAGCATCGCGAACAACTACGGCGGGGCTTATCTTAACTCGCTGGACTTCAGTGCGCAGGGGATCGAGACCGAGTTAGAGTGGCGTGCTGGTCGGCACTTCTTCGCGCGTGGCGGTTACACCTACCTCGATTCGAATGTGCAGAAAAGTTTTTCGAGCGACGTGACGGCGCAGTTACCTGGGGGCTTTCCTGCGATCAATCCAAACTATCCCGGAATCGCGATTGGCAGCAGTTCTCCGTTGGTCGGGCAGAGGCCCTTCCGGCGTGCGCCGCAGACAGGATACTTCGTCGTGCAGTACACGGCGACCAGGTTTACCGCTGCTGTAAAGAGCGCGTTCTCGTCGCGTTCGGACGATTCGACGTTCCTGTCGTACTCCGACTTCAACGGCGACAACACGCTTCTGCTTCCTAACCGTAACCTGGACTTCGGCTATCAGAACGTCGACGCCAATCTGACCTATCAGATCACGTCGAAGTTCTCCGTGTTTACGCAGATGAACAACCTGCTCGGGCAGCAGCATATGGGGCCGATCGGGTATCCCTCGCTGCCATTCAACTTTCGCACGGGCCTTAAGGTCAGGCTCGGCGGGGGATAGCGTACAAGTCTGCAAGAAGGCCCGGCATTTTCGCCGGGCTTTCCTGTGTCTGGAAGTGTGCATACCTTCCAGACACAACTGGAGGCTTTCGCTGCGCGTCTCACCTTCCAATCACCCGGGGGATACATGCAGGCAAAGCGTAAAGAGGCGCTTAAGACTAATACCGACCACTTCGGCCATTTTGCGGCGGTGACCGCGACCTATCTGGGATCCAGATGGGCATTTGCTGGCGCAATCGGTGTGATTGTCTTATGGGTTGCGACCGGACCGGTCTACCACTACTCGGATACCTGGCAACTCATCATCAATACCGGAACGACCATTGTGACGTTTCTGATGGTGTTTCTGATCCAGAACACGCAAAACCGCGACGCACGCGCAATGAATCTGAAGCTGGACGAACTCATCTGTTCCATCGACGCAGCGAAAAACCAGATGATCAACATCGAGCATCTCTCTGACAGTGAACTGGACGACCTCACAAATCGCTACGAGCAGGTCCGTTCCCAGGCGATGCGGCGACTTGGAAACAAGGTCGTCGATGAAGTTGATGACGATGTAGAAGACAAAATAGCACAAAGGTCCAAGTAGCTGGTTCGAGATAGCGCTGTGCGCGTCTAATAGGGCAGAGGTTTTGTCATGGTTCGGATTCTGCGTACTTTTGGATTTGGTGTTTCTCTTCTCTTTGCGGCATCTGCCGGTGCGCAGGTAGAAGGTCTGCAGCCCACGCAGGCGGTCGTTCGTGTAGTGGGCGGAAGCACTCCTGTCAGTAAGAATGATCTTCAGATCAAGGTCAATGGACACGGCGTTCCCGTGACGCGTGTGCGGCCTCTTCTGGCTGCAAGCGCGCACGTCGAGGTCGCGCTCTTAATAGACGATGGCCTTCGTGGAAACTTTGCAACTAACCTGAGCGAGATTCAAAAATTCGTCTTCGCGCTCCCGCCTAACGTGGCGATCGGCGTTGGCTATATGCAGAACGGTCGTGTGCTCTTCCCTCAAGGCTTTTCCACGGAGCATGAGAGGGCCGTTAAGGCCATTCGGATTCCCTTTGGGAGGGCCGGTATCAATGGCAGCCCCTACTTCTGCCTCTCGGATCTGTCGAAAAGCTGGCCCACGAACACCGGTGCTCCCCGCATCGTTGTGATGATCACCAACGGCATCGATCCCTACAACGGCTCTGTCAGCCCGCTCAACCAGAACAGCCCCTATGTTGATACGGCAATTCACGACGCGCAGGAGCACGGTCTGACCGTCTACGCGATTCCGTGGAATAACCGCGACTTCGGCGGTACCGGCTTTGGTTCGTTCAGTGGACAGAACTACCTGAGCGATGTGGTCCAAAACACAGGCGGCGAGTTGCTGGGGCAGGGCATGATCAATCCGCCGACGATCCGTCCTATGCTCGATAAATTCCTGGTTGATTTGGGCCAAAGCTTCCTGGTCAACTTTGATGCACCGGTAAACAAGCGGCTCCAGGACCTCAAGATAACTGCAAAGGCGCGCGGAACAAAAATTTCCGCTCCCAAGGCCATACGCGCGGGGAACGCTGCGCAGTAGCTGTTAGCTGTCTTTGCGGTAGAGCAGGTTGCGTATGGCATCGCGGCGAGCCTGGTTGGCTTCTTTGTCCACCTTTGCCTTGGCGGCAGGCTCCGTAACTTCCGGGGCGCTGCACTCAGGGCAACGATTGGCAAAACCAGGCTTGTCAGGTTTCAGTTCAAACTCTTCGGAGCAGACGGCGCAAACTTTGATCGGGAAAGGCATACCGATCCATGTTAGCGGATAGGGTTTCATCTCGTGAAACGCGAAACGAGGCAGCGTCAAGCTGCCCCGTTCTTTACTGCCAAAACCGTTAGAGCTTCTTCTTCAGGTCGTAAGCCATGTTCTTGTGCGCGGCTACGATGGTCTTACCCTTCAGAACAGCTGCGCGGAACTTGACGTCCTTCGTGTCCTTCGCTTCGTCGGTAAAGGCACTGAGAGCCTTGGAGTGGTCGGTGACCATCTGGTCCATGTACTCCTTGTCGAAGTCATTCCCGGAAAGTTTGCTCAGTTTGTTGAGTTCTTCCTTGTGATCCGAGTCGGCATCCACAGGGGGGTTCAGTCCCCAGGATTCGGCGAAGGGCTTCATGCTCTCCGTCATCTTGGTGTGCTCCATCACCATGTGCTGGGCGAACTTCTTGACGGCGAGGTTGGTCGCCTTCTGCTCGGCGAGCTGGCTGAGAGTGATCTCGTTCTTGTCCGACTGAGCCGCCATGGCGAGGAACTTCTTGTCATCATCGGTCGCGGCGAAGGCTTTGGTAGGAACCAGGGCAACGGTGCCAGCGATTGCTACGCAACACATCAGTTTGTTGATCGTCTTCATGTCGTCCTCCAAGTGGCGCATGTGTTTCTATTTCGTGTGGTTGGAGGCAGCGGAGAGGACGGGAGTTGTAACGCCATTTCGCGATATTGTCACTGCAAAAGCGATTCACGCTTTTACGAATAACTCAGCGTTCGCTGGGGCCGCACTGGAGAACACCGAGATAGGCGCTCCAGGGGCCTACAGCATCACGGTATTGGTGGGCAAGGATACGGGAGATCTGGTGCAGGTGCGTCATGTCGTGGGTGGCCCATGTGGCCAGGAGCTGGGAGAGTGTGACCGGGCCAAAGGCAGGGTGGATTCCGCGACGATTGAGGTCGTCGGGCTGGAGATCCAAGGCGCGAAGTTCGGCGAGGTTCGCTGCACGCAGGGCGGCAAACTCGTTGAGGAGACTGGCAAGCGGCGTCTGCGGGGCGCTGAGGTGTGCCTCACGGTTGAAGGCCGGGAAGGGAAGTCTCTCGCCATGTTCCAGGATGATCTTCGCGCGGGCGAGCCAATCCGTCTGCTCCCCGTGGACGAGATGACCGATGACCTCGGCGACGGTCCATTTGCCTTCGCCCTCGTTGCGGTGTGTCCATGCTTCGGGGAGGTAGCGGAGGAGGGCGGTCAGGGCCGTAGGGGTGTTGGTCAGGAGGGCGATGGTTTCGTCGAGGTTCTGGGGCATATTGAGTATTTTCGTTTCCGGCTACAGGGTAGCAGTCGAACTCATTCGCTGCGCGCATGGAAGCGGCACTACGGACCTTAGCTACTGGAGGCATGCGTCTACTTCTTTGCAACCATACCCACCGGACAAGCAGGATGAAAGCAAAGGCCGGGAGAGCGAGAAGCGTTATGATGGCGACCAGATCAAACCAGGTTGAGCGGTACTGTCCAAAGACCGATTCAAATGAATGCAGATCTAAAGCAACCCCGGCAACCTCAGCGGCTTCTTTCAATTCTGCGAGGGACTTGTACTCAACCTTTGTGTTCGTTCTGGTATTTAGTTCAAAGTAGGCATCCACAGCTGTGGATGCTTGCCCTATGCGATTGAAGTAGTGGGTATCTCGTGCACCGAAGATTAGATGGTTCGCTACTTGCAGCTGTCTGACTCCAAATTCAGAGTCAGCTGAGCCTGTTACTACGCCATATCCGCCTTGCGTCCTCGGGTTGTAAATGGTTCCCTGATCTGTTGTGTCGATCATCATCAAGGCATAGCCATTTGGCAGGGGAGTTTCCCACGAATCACCGAGACCGGGGTCACGGTGAAAGAATTTGTAGTTGATGATCGCGTATGTGGAGAAGCAAGCTCCAGCGTAGCCAACACAGAGAAAAGGAAAAAGTGCGACGATAACGAGTGCACGTTTACGTCTTGGGGCACCACTTTTAATCAGCCAAGCGCTGACGGTCGTAAGGACCAGTGCGCACAGCACGGCAGCTACGGAGAGTACAACCGCATAAAAGAGAAGCACCACCGCTATTCCCATCGTTCGGTCAGTCTATGCCTTCCCGGCTAGGATTAAATCCTACTCATGACTTGAATGCTTCTTATAAGCCCCAAATGCAGAAAGCCCCGGATCTCTCCGGGGCTTCTGTTGTTGCTTTTGCGCGAAGCGCGTATCGCCCTCCGCGAAGGAGCTAGTACATTCCGTCCATGCCGCCGCCGCCGTGGTTGTGGCCGCCGCCTGCGGGTGCTGCCTTCTCCGGGATCTCGGAGATCATGGCTTCGGTGGTGAGCATCAGGCCTGCGATGGAAGCCGCGTTCTGCAGAGCAGTGCGCGTTACCTTCGTCGGATCGATGACACCAGCCGCTACGAGGTCTTCGTACTTGCCGCTGCCGGCGTTGTAACCGAAGTTCGTGTCCTTGCTCTCGAGGATCTTGCCGATCACAACAGCGCCTTCTTCTCCGGCGTTGTGGACGATCATGCGAAGGGGCTCTTCGATAGCGCGGCGGATGATGCTTGCGCCGATCTTCTCGTCGCCTTCGAGGGTCTTGATAAGGGCGTCGACTTCAGCAGCAGCGCGGATAAGAGCTACGCCGCCTCCGGGTACGATGCCTTCTTCAACAGCCGCACGGGTTGCGTGCATGGCATCTTCGACGCGAGCCTTCTTTTCCTTCATCTCGGTTTCGGTAGCTGCACCGACCTTGATGACAGCGACGCCGCCGACGAGCTTGGCGAGACGCTCCTGGAGCTTCTCACGGTCGTAGTCAGACGAGGTCTTCTCGACCTGCGAACGAATCTCGCGCACGCGGCCTTCGATCTCGGAGTCCTTACCAGCACCGTCGATGATGGTGGTGTTGTCCTTGTCGATGGTGACGCGCTTGGCGGTGCCGAGATCCTCGATCTTGACGGACTCGAGCTTGATGCCGAGGTCTTCGGTGATGGCCCTGCCGCCGGTGAGGATCGCGATATCGCCGAGCATCGCCTTGCGACGATCGCCAAAGCCAGGAGCCTTGACTGCCGCTACGTTCAGCGTGCCGCGGAGCTTGTTGACGACGAGGGTGGCGAGAGCTTCGCCATCGACATCTTCAGCAATGATCACGAGGGGCTTGCCGGTGCGAGCGATCTGCTCGAGGAGGGGAAGAAGGTCCTTCATGGACGAGATCTTCTTCTCGTAGATGAGGATGTAGGGATCTTCGAGGGCTGCTTCCATACGCTCTGCATCAGTGACGAAGTAGGGCGAGAGGTAGCCGCGATCGAACTGCATGCCTTCAACGACGTCGAGCTGCGTCTCCATGGTCTTTGCTTCTTCCACGGTGATGACGCCGTCCTTGCCGACCTTCTTCATCGCTTCCGCAATGATGGTGCCGATCTGCGCATCCGAGTTCGCCGAGATGGTTCCGACCTGGGCGATCATGTCGCCAGAGACGGGCTTGGAGAACTTGGAGAGAGCGCCGCCGGTGACGGCGCCGTTCTCATCGCGCTTGCCGATGATGGCTTCTACAGCCTTGTCGATGCCGCGCTTGAGCTGCATGGGGTTTGCTCCTGCAGCAACGGTCTTTACGCCTTCGCGGAAGATGGCCTGTGCGAGCACGGTGGCGGTGGTGGTACCGTCGCCGGCAACGTCAGAGGTCTTGGAAGCAACTTCCTTGACCATCTGTGCGCCCATGTTCTCGAGCGGATCCGCGAGTTCTACTTCCTTGGCGACGGTAACGCCGTCCTTGGTGATCGTCGGGGAACCGAACTTCTTCTCGATGACAACGTTACGGCCCTTGGGTCCAAGGGTCACCTTTACAGCGTCGGCGAGCTTGTTGACGCCGCGCAGAATTGCCTGGCGAGAATCTTCGCCGTGCAGAATATTTTTTGCCATGATGCTATCTCCAATGCTCTATCGTGAGAGCGAAATCTGAATGCGTTGCGGGGGCGAGCTTAAGCCTTGAGGATTCCGAGGACTTCTTCCTCGCGCATGATGAGGAGTTCTTCGCCGTCAAGCTTGATCTCGGTGCCGGAGTATTTTCCGAAGAGGATGGTATCGCCCGCCTTGACATCGAGGGGGAAGGTCTTGCCTTCGTCGTTGGACTTGCCCTTGCCGACGGAGATGACTGTGCCCTGCTGGGGCTTCTCTTTAGCGGAGTCGGGGATGATGATGCCGCCACGCAGCGTCTCGCCCTCTTCGACGCGACGGACCAGGATGCGGTCGTGCAGCGGTGTAAATGTGGATGCCATTGCTTTGGTTCTCCTTGGTAGATCGTTTGGGGCGGGAGTGTTAGCACTCCTGCCTTCCGATTGCTAAGTTAGACCACAGGTAGGAATGTGTCAAGGCACGCTATGTGAAATATGAGTGAATTTGACTAAGGTTTGTCGTCTAGCGCCGATCTGGCTGGAAGAGTAGACTTCTGACATGCTTTCGCACCGATTCAGGGTCGTTTCCGCCTCACTTTCGCTGGCTTTCTGCGCTTTAACCATGTCTTCGCAGGACGATACCCAGACCCGCGGACGAAAGTACAAAGCGCCGCCGGAAACCTCTCATATCGAAGTTACGGTCTTGCGCGATGCCTCCGGAAAGCCGATTCCGAATGCGGCGGTGATCCTGCGCCCGTCCAAGGATGGGCGTGAGATCGGCAGCATGGAGTTGAAGACCGGACCGGATGGCAAGGCTTCGATCGACATTATCCCAACGGGTTCGACGGTTGGGATCCAGGTGATTGCCACCGGATTCTCTACGCACGGCGGACAATTTGAGGTGGCTTCGAACACGCGTAACGTTACGGTGCGCATGCTGCGGCCCAAGGCGCAGGTTTCGACGTATGAGACAGATGGTAGCGGGGAAAACCGTGCGGCGGGCGTTCAGGAGCCTGCAAAGCGTCCTAAAGCAGTGGCCCCTAAAGTTTTGGCTCCAAGCGACCCCATCATCCAGATTCCGAGCAAGTCGACGGACGATAGCGCGCCGACTCCCGCGCCAAAGCAGTAGGGCGCCATGGCGCCGGAGACGTTTGCGGGTAAGCGTGCCTTGGTGACGGGCGGCGCGCGGGGTTTGGGGCGGACGTTTGCCGTGGCCTTGGCGTATGCGGGCTATGCGGTTGGCATTACCTATCGAAGTTCTCCTGACGAGGCTGACCGCACGCTGGCTGAGATCGCCGATGCAGGTTCGGTCAACGTGGGAGTGCGCTGTGACCTGCGCGATCCTGAAGTCATCTCCGCAGCGGTGGAGGAGATTGCGAGCGATCTGGGTGGAATCGATCTGCTGGTGAATAATGCCGGGATGTTTGAGACTGCGGTCCTGGAAGAGATCACAACGGAGCAGTGGGATGCGATGTTCCAGACGAACACGCGTGCGCCCTTCCTGGTTGCGAAAGCCGCTCATCCGTATCTGAAGGCTGCGCGCGGGCGCATCGTGAATATCGGATCTCTGGGTGGAATTCATCCGTGGGTGACGCATGCTCACTACTGCACGAGCAAAGCGGCCCTGCATATGTTGAGCCAGACGATGGCGAAGGCGTGGGCACCAGAGATCAGCGTGAACTGCATCGCTCCAGGGATGATTGTGAAGGGGGACGCCCCCGATCCTGCATATCAACACTTCGCAGAGAAGACGCCGATGCAGAGGAACGGTACGGCAGAGGATGTGGTGGAGGCGCTGTTGTTCTTTGCGACGGGTCCGCACTTCATCACGGGGCAGTTGCTGGCAGTGGACGGCGGTTTAGGGCTTTAAGATTCGCTGCCGAAGAGCCGCTTCCACCAGGACTTCGGCTCGAGGTCTTCGTGAAGATGAAGAGCCTCCGGCTGCTCTGCCAAAGGACGACCTTCAAATGCAGCAAGGGGATTCTCGACGAAGAGGCGCCGTGCAGTTTCTTCTCCCCGACGCTTTGCAACCGTGACGTAGGCGGGGCTAAGACGCGGATTGCGGCGACCAACGCTGTGCGCATCGCTGGCGACAAAGTGAACCCAGTTGTTATCGAGCAGAAGATTGGCGATGCGATGCGCTACTTTGCCGAAGTCCCCTGTGACGGAGTTCGCCGTGACCTGCAGAAGCAGGCCACCCTGCAGCCAGCTCTTGAGTGTTTCGGGGCTGCCTTGCAGTGTCGCGTTACGTTCCGGATGTGTGAGCACAGGGACAAGTCCGGCAACGCGGAGGTCGTACAACACCTCGTCGAGATTGCGAGGGATTCCGTGGTCCGGAAGCTCAAGCATCAGGTAACCCTTGCCGTTGATGGAGAACTTGGCCGGATCTGCCTTCGCCTCTGCAACATTTTCAAAGAGGAGGTGAAAGTCGGAGCCGAGACCCAGTGTGATTTTTTCTCTGACTCGATCGGGGAGTGCCTCGCGGACCGTTTGAAGCAGAGCTTCATGCGAGAGGTGATCGTACTCATAGATATTATTCGCGTGAGGCGTGGCCACAATGTGTGTCACGCCATCTTCTACGGCCATCTCCACCATGGCGATGGAGGTTTCGATATCGGCCGGCCCGTCATCGACTCCGGGCAGCAGATGATGGTGAATATCGACCATTGAACCTACCGTAGAACGCTGGAAGAGAGCAGCGCCTGGAAAAGTTTGAGCCCGTCGGCGGAGCCAAGGATCGACTCGCTGGACCGGTCGGGGTGGGGCATCATGCCCAGAACGTTGCGGCCCTCGGAGAAAATGCCCGCGATATTTTCGAGCGATCCGTTCGGATTCGCTGACGAAGTGATTTCCCCCGCGGGCGTGCTGTAGCGGAAGGCGATGCGGTCCTGGCTTTTGAGTTGAGCGAGGGTCGTGTCGTCACAGAAGTAGTTGCCCTCCATGTGACCGATGGGCATCTGCAGCACTTCGTGCTCTTTCAGGGGGTGCGTGAAGAGCGAGTCGTTAGTCTCGGTGCGAAGATGAACCTGCTTGCAGATGTAGTGCTGGCCCGCGTTGCGCATCAGAGCGCCGGGGAGAAGACCGCTCTCGCAGAGAATCTGAAAGCCGTTGCAGATACCGAGAACGGGACCGCCTGCATCCGCAAACTTCTTTACGGTGCCCATAATGGGCGCGAAGCGCGCTAGAGCACCGGTGCGGAGATAGTCGCCATAGGCAAAACCGCCAGGCACGAGGATGGCGTCCACATTCTGGAGGTCTTCGGAGGCGTGCCAAAGGAAGGTTACGGGCTGCTCAAGGAGACTCTCGATAACGTTGAAGGTGTCGTGATCGCAGTTGGAACCAGGGAAGACTAGGACGCCGAACTTCATCCATTAAGGTTAGCAGATCAACAGGAAACAATACGTTTTCAAACCAATGTGTCTTTATGGCGCGGCGCAGGCGACTTAAAAGGCATCCCGCAAGTCTTACCAAATGTGAGGTACGAAATGAAGTGGAATCGTGGATTGAGAAAAGTACTTCTGACACTTTTTGCTGGCGTCATGCTGGCATTGGTGACTGCGCCGAAGAGTGAGGCGCAGGTTTCTGTGGGTATCAATATCGGTGGACCAGCGCCGGTTTGCCCTTATGGGTATTACGATTATGCGCCGTATCAATGCTCTCCGTATGGCTACTACGGCCCGGAGTGGTTCAACAACGGGATCTTTTTTGGTGCAGGACCGTGGTATCGCGGGCCGCGCGGCTTCTATGGACATGTGAACCGCAGCTATGATCCCCGGTTTGGATATCGCGGTGGATTTCCAGGTCGCGGAGCGCAGGGTTTCTACCACGGTGGCAATATCCACGGATTTCGCGGAAACCAGCTGCGTGATGGTGTGGGACACGCTCGCGGCGGTTTCGGCGGCGGACCCCGGGGCAATGTGCAGGGCTTTCGTGGCGGCGGTCGTCCCGGCGGCCAGTTTCACGGTGGAGGACCGCACGGCGGTGGAGGACATCGCTAACGACGGTTGACCGAAAAGAATAAGCAAAGGGGTAGACTCCTAGGAGTTTGCCCCTTTTGTTTTATGGCCGCTTTCACTTCCGCAGAGATAGACTCTTTCTTTCCATTGACACCCTACCCATAGATTATCTATGTTTGCGGAATGGCGAAGAAGCAAGAGTTGTTGCCGGGCACGTTGCACCTGCTGATTCTGAAAACGCTGAGCCGCGAGTCGATGCACGGCTACGGAATTGCGCTGTCGATCAAGCGAATTACCGATGATGTTTTGACCGTCGAAGAGGGCTCGCTCTATCCCGCGCTGCAGCGGCTTTTGCTGCAGGGATGGGTGAAGGCGGAGTGGAAGATGACGGAGACGAATCGCCGCGCCCGTTACTACACGCTCACGCCAACAGGGGCGAAGCAACTTGGCGTTGAGCTTTCCCAGTTCGAACAGGTCATTGCGGCCATCGGCCGAGTGTTGCAGGACGCTTAGGAGGAATGATGGAGCCATTTTCGCGATTCGTTAAGAAGGTCTGGTTCTTCATCCGTCGTGAAAAGTTCAACAGCGAACTGGAAGAGGAGATGGCCTTCCATCGCCAACTTACAGAAGAAGAACTTGCGGATCGCGGAGTTTCCCCGAAAGAGGCTCGCTATGCGGCGAAGCGGATCTTCGGCAACGAGACGCGCCTGAGAGAGCGGAGCAACGAGGTCATGGAGTTTCGTATGGAAAGCATTCTGCACGATCTTCGTTTTGCGCTACGGCAGTTGCGGAGGAGCCCCGGATTTGCGTTCACTGCGGTCGGTGTGCTGACTCTGGGAATTGCCGCGAGTGTGACCATCTTTTCTTTTGTGGACGCAGCGTTGATGAAGCCGTTGCCCTACAAGGATTCGTCACGTCTGGTGGCGGTCTTTGAGACGTCTACCCCTTGTCCTTTCTGTAATCTCTCGTACCTGGATTATCTGGATTTCAAAAAACAAAACAAAAGCTTCAGTACGCTGGATGCGTGGGGCTACAGCGGGTATCTCTGGAAGAGTGCCATTGGCGTCGAAGCCGCGCAGGGTATGCGTGTGAGTAGCGGATTCTTTCGCACGCTAGGCGTGAGTCCAATGCTGGGCCGCGATTTTACGGAGGCGGATGACACACTCGCCGCTCCGCATACGGTGCTGCTGAGTTACGACACATGGCAGAGACGGTTTGGCGAAAACAGACAGGTCCTTGGGCAAACGGTAATACTGAACGATACCGCTTATAGCGTCATCGGTGTCTTGCCGCGGAAGTTCCACTTTGCTCCGCGCGGCAGCGCAAGCTTCTGGACAACGCTGCATCATCCGACGGGATGCGAGAAGCGGAGATCCTGCCATAATCTGTTTGCCATCGGTCGTATGAACGACGGCGTCTCCGTAGCGACTTCGCTGGCGGAGATGAAGACGATTGCGGCACAGCTAGAACGGCAGTATCCGGGTTCGAACCTCGGACAGGGCGCGACGGTGGTGGCCATGAAGGATGCCGTCCTGAAAGATGTGCGTCAGATTCTTCTGGTGCTTCTCGGCGGCGCAGCGCTCCTGTTGCTGATTGCGTGTGTGAATGTGGCGAGCCTTCTGCTCGTGCGCGGGGAGAATCGCAGACGCGAGATGGCTGTACGTGGAGCTTTGGGTGCATCGCCGGGGAGGTTGGTGCGGCAGTTCATCACGGAGGGCCTGGTACTAGTGGCGGCTTCGATGTTTCTCGGAGTGACGAGCGCCTATGGGCTCTCGCGTTTTCTGTTGAAACTGATTCCTGCCGACATGCTGGGCGGGATGCCCTACCTGCAGGGGGCGGGCATCGGTCCCCACGTGTTGGCGTTTGCAGCGCTGATCGCGATTGTCGCGGCGATCATCTTTTCGATCACCCCTGTGATGCGGTTGTCTCTGCGCGATCTGCGGGGAGATCTCGGAGAGGGTGGACGCGGCTCTGCAGGAACGATGTGGAAGCGATTCGGATCGAACCTGGTCGCCGTGGAACTGGCGATTGCCGTCGTTCTTCTGGTGGGTGCAGGTCTGCTCAGCAAGAGCTTTTACAGGCTTCTGCATGTAGAGATGAACTTTCAGCCGGATCATCTGGCGACGCTCACGATCGCTGCTCCCGATTCAAGTTATGGGAAAGATGAGCAGGCAGTAGCGCTCTCCGACAGGTTGGTGGGAAGGATCGCTCGACTGCCAGGTGTGATCTCCGTAGCCCATACGACCATCCTGCCAGTGACCTGCAACTGCAATACGACCTGGTTTCGTGTGCTGGGTCATCCGTTTCACGGCGAGCACAACGACGCACCGGAAAGGGCAGTGACGACGGAATATTTCAAGACGATCCAGGCGCGATTGATGCGTGGGCGCTTCTTTACAGAAACGGACGACGCTTCGAAGCCGCTCGTTGTCGTCATCAACCAGGCGCTCGCCAGGCAGTTCTTCGCTGGGGAAGATCCGATCGACAAGATGATAGGGAATACGGACCTTGATCCGAAGTCGATGAAACGAATCATTGGCGTTGTGGACGACATCCGAGAGGGAACGCTGGAGCAGGAGATTCGACCGACGGTCTATTACCCATTCAAACAAACCCCGGAGACAGATCTCAGCCTGGTCGTGCGAACGTTGCAGGATCCAGGCGTGATGCTGCCAACGATAGCCGCAGCGGTGCGCGAGATCGATCCAAATCTTGCCATACGCAATGCCGCGACGATGACCGACTTGATCGGCGATTCACCGACGGCGTACCTCCATCGCTCTTCGGCGTGGCTGGTTGGGGCCTTTGCTGCATTGGCGCTGCTCATGGGCGTTATCGGGCTCTATGGTGTGATCGCGTATTCCGTCAGTCAGAGGACGCGTGAGATCGGTGTACGCATCGCGCTTGGCGCACAGCGCGGCTCTGTCTATCGAATGATCCTGAGCGAAGCGGGCTTCCTGACCGTGATGGGCATTGCGGGCGGTCTGGCGTGTTCCATTGTCGCGGCGCGACTGATGAAGACGCTGTTGTTTGGAGTACAGGCGTGGGACGTGGGGACGCTGCTCGCGGTCGCTTTCGCTCTGGGAGTCTCTGCCATGGTGGCCAGCTATCTGCCAGCGCGGCGCGCGGCTTCGGTGAATCCTGTGGAGGCATTGCGCGCAGAGTAATTTATTCGCTGACCAACGACTTAGGGCTCTCTGAAAACCCCATCCTTCGCGAGCCGCGAAAGATGGGGCACACACCTCTCGCGGCTATTCGAATACTGGAACGTAGACGCAGTAGCCGCGAGGTGGGGCTGGGAACTCTGCTTCTCCATTCTCGTTGGTGGTGCGTTCGTCGGGATGCGCCTCGTCATGGCCGGACCAGGCAAGTGGCTTGAACTTCTGGTTATGCCACTTGGTTCTGATGGAAGTGCCGGACCACTTGTCTCCAAGATTGTTGAGGACATAGATGAGTCCGGGCTGACCCTCTGTGCCACCCCGCTGCATGATGTAGAGGTCGGGATCCGCGTGAAGAATGCAGGCTTCTCCACCTGCATAGCGATGATGCGCGTCGATGAGCGCATCAATGCCGTTAGGCGTGAGCGGGCGGGCCAGTTCGAGGTTGTAGTAGTCGTACCAGAAGATGCAGGGATAGCCTTCGTTCACGAGGATGAAGGAGTAAGCCATGATCTTGTCGTTGACGATTTCGTTGCCGCCCATGTCGTGATTTTCGACAAAGGTCACGGCATTGAAGGGGCGCTTGGAGACGACGGAGCCGTCATCGGTGAGATTGCGAAGGTCGTAATTGAGCGTGTCGCACATGTCCTTCAGCTTGTAACGAAGGGGAAAGTCGAAGGCAGCTATTTGGCCATCGGTAACAGCGCGTACACCCTCCAGCCAATTGTCGATATCTTCAGGGCCGGACCAGTATTCGCCGACGACGAAGGGACGAATCTCTTCTCCGTTGCGCTCGTACTTATACTTGGCCAAAATGCCAATCATCCAAGCGCCAAAGCCCTTCACAAAATCGAAGCGAAAGCCGTCGAAACCAAGCTCTTCGATGATCATGCGGGCGTACTCGAACATGTGCTTGTATACGTTGGGATTGCGATGGCAGAGATGCGGGAAGCCGGCGAACTCTTCGCCTTCGATGATGGCTTCTTCATAGCGCGATGGATGGAAGCAGTTCCAATCGCGAGGGAAGCGGCCGCTCTTGGGATTGAACTTGGTCCAGCGCTTCTGTCCGTCGAGAGGATTGACCTCCTCTTCATCGGCGCCGGAGTTGTGATTGATGACCATGTCGGCAATGGCGCCAATGCGCTTTTCGCGCATGGTGGCGAGTAGTTGCTTCAGTTCGGCAGAGTTGCCATAGAGGGTCTTGATCGCGCCCTTCTGGTCGTAGTCGCCTAAATCGAAGTAATCGTAGGGATCATAGCCGGGAGAGTCCGGACTGGCGGCCTTGGAGATGGGGGGAAGCCACATGGTGTCGATGCCTGCGGCTGAGAGTTCGGGAATCTTGGAGTTGAGGTAGTTCCACCACTCGCCGCGTTTGTTTTCTTTCTGGGGCGCGTCCCAGTAGAACGCCTGCATCATTACAGCCATGATCTTTGTATCCTTTATAGGTTTCGGTACCTGATGTGTGATGCATCTCACGGTGTAGACGTCTATTTTGGAGGCAAGGATGCCGGGGGACAGATGGATCGGATCCAGCAGAGAGGTGCATCCCGCACGACGCGCAGGCACTGCGCTGCTGGGCTGGTGGAGAGCGACGACGCTCGATGCGCTCATCGTTGGATCGATATGGTTGGTCGGATTATTGCTGATTCATGTGCCGCTGGCACCGATGTGGGCGATGATCGCGGCGTTCTGCCAGTTTGTTCCGGGGATCGGGACTTCACTTTCGGTGTGTGGACCGGCAATCTCAGCCGCTTTTGCTTCGAGTGACACTGACTTTGACAAGCTCTGGTGGGTGCTTGGGCTCTATGCGTTCATCGTGATTCTTGACGGGCTGGTCATTCAACCCACGCTTTTGAAGCGGACGACGCGTGTGCCGTGGTGGGCTGCGCTGTTGGGACCGATCATGGGAGGGATTCTCTTACCGCCATGGGGTGCGCTTCTGGCTCCTCCGGTGCTGGCCGTGGTGTACGCGTTTCGCAGACCGAAGACGTAGGCGGAAGATCAGGCGCCGAGTTTGTACTTGGTCTCTGAGAGACGGAAGAGCGGACGCCAGATGAGGCGGTTCATGGTGACCACCATAAGCGCCATGACGATGGTGGCGAGCAGAAGCAACTGGAACTGGCCGCCGTCCGTGGCGGAGGAGATCTGTTCTCCCAAGCCAAAGGTTTTCAGCGTCTGATCGTGAAGGCGGAAGTACTCTGCCACAATGCTGGCGTTCCACGCCCCTCCCGAAGCGGTCAGAAGGCCGGTAATCAGGTAAGGGAAGATGCCGGGGAGGATGACGGTCTTCCATTTCTGGATGTGACTGAATCGAAAGAGCGCGGCCACTTCCATAAGGTCTGTGGGGATGGCCATTGCGCCTGCGATCACGTTGAAGAGGATGTACCACTGCGTCCCAAGCAGCATGAGCAGGATGGCGGCGAGTCCCATGCCTCCGCGAAAGCGCACGAGAGCAAGCAGAAGGATGGGAAAGAGTGCGGTTGCTGGAACAGAGGCCGCAATCTGCGCCACGGGCTGCGCAATGCGCGCCAGCCGTGGATTGAAACCGATCGCAACGCCTACGGGGATGGTCCAAAGCGATGCAAGCACGAGAGCGACGTTGACACGGAGAAAGGTAGCTCCCGCACCACGCAGGATCATCAGGAACTGTTGCAACTGGACGGAGCGAAGCAGATTGATTGCGTGCATGGCACTATAGCCCACGCCGCAAAGTAGGCCCAGGAAGACGATGGCGCGGAGAACGCGAGAGGGCGCGCCTCGCTTCACGGCGTCGTATTCGATATGCGTGGTTCGTGTAGCAGCGAAGTGGCGATAGAGTCTCTCGTTCAGCGGACGGACGACTTTCTTTGTGAAAGACCGGATCGCCGTTGAGTGCTGCAAGGCGTGTAGAAGAGGCGAGCGCACGGGGACCTTGCTCTCGACCTGCTCGAATTTGAATCGATCGCTCCATGCAATCAGAGGCCGCCATACGAGTTGATCGGTGAGGACCACGATGCCGATCATCGTGGCGATACCCCAGAGCATGGCGGGAAAATTCCCGCGGCTAGCAGCCGTCTGTAAATAACTGCCGAGCCCGGGAAGACGGAAGTCCCGTGGCCCAAGGACGAACATCTCGCAGGCCATCAGGAAGAACCAGCCACCGGCGACGGAGACCATGGAGTTCCATATGAGGCCGATGGCGGAGTAGGGAAGCTCGAGCTGCCACAGCCGCTGCCAGCGAGAGAAGCCATAGAGGGTTGCGGCTTCGTCAAGCTCTTTGGGGATGCTCTTCAACGAGGCATAGAAACTGAACGCGATATTCCATGCCTGCCCGGTGAAGATTAGGATGATCGCGCCGAGCTCCACGCCGATCTGGCGAGAGGGGAAGAGCGCCACCATGGCCAGCATGACGCCAGGAAGAAAGCTTAGAACGGGAATCGACTGCAGGATGTCGAGGCCCGCGATCATAAGGGCTTCCAGGCGGCGGCTGTATGCGGCGACGTAACCGTATCCGATGGCGAACGCGAGCGAAAGGAAATAGGCGAGCGCCATCCGCACCATGGAATAGAAGGCGTAGCGGGGAAGAGCCTGCGGAGCCAATGAGATGATGACGTCCGGCTGGGCATGGGACATCCACATGGTGGCAATGCGGACGACACCATAAAAGCACGCCAGCCCGATAGCAGCGACAAGCAGATCGAGCATGATTGGCCAGGTGCGCCGCAGAACATGCGCGCGTGCGAGCGTCTCGCGCGTGCGCATGTAGCTGAAGTTCCCAGGCAGTTGAATCATGCAACGACCTCGTCTTCGTCCGGCGGCGTCTGCAGGGCTTCAGGGTTCGTAAAGCGGCGGCGAGAGGCGTCAAAGTCGAAGAGTTCTGCGAAACGCCCCCAGTTGATCGCGGTTTCAAGCTGTCGCTGCGTCTCCTCTTCGCTGAATTGCTCATCGAGCATGTCGTGGAAGAACTCCTCCGGAACGGTGTGGTCGCTCTTGGCGTCGATGGCGCGAACGATCTGGCGGAGCAAAAGAACGTTTTCAACGGCGACTTCGCGGAAGATGTCCTTCTGGCGAAGGATCTCGGCGTTGGCGTACTCGACGCCGATGGGGGTGAGAGCGGCATCTCCTTCGTTCACGGTGACAAAGCCGAGCAGGGAGGCGGCATCCACGATGGGAAGCAGATCGTCAATCTCGAAGGCCAGATCGTCCGCGAGACGGTAGATATCGTCTTTTCCGTTATGGTCGAGCAGAAGCTCCAGGAGGCCGGCGATACCTCCGGGACGTGCGTGCGGCAGCATCTGGTAGCTCATCAGGCGCTGGTCGCGCACGCGCTTACCGTCGGCGGTTCGGGGAAGGGCGGGTGGCTGCGTCTCAGGCTGCGTGAGCACTTTGTAGATGTAATCGACCAGGTCGAGGAAGGCGTGGGCCTTGCGATCGCGTGGGTGGAGCAGGTTGACGCGGAAGTCTGTGCGGACGTGGCCGGGGTTACGGCCAAGGACGATGATACGGTCGGCGAGCTGGACGGCCTCTTCGATGTTGTGCGTCACAAGGAAGATGGATTTCGTGGGGATCGTCTTCTTGTGCCACAGCTCAAGGAGCTCTGAGCGCAGGTTCTCCGCGGTGAGAACGTCGAGCGCAGAGAAGGGTTCATCCATGAAGAGCACCTCCGGCTCTACGACCAGGGCGCGGGCGAAGCCCACGCGCTGCCGCATGCCGCCGGAGAGTTCCTTGGGATAGGCCGCCTGGAATCCGTCCAAACCAACGGCGTCGAGCATGTGCTTGGAGCGGCGGCGACGTTCGACCGGATCAAGACCGCGTGCCTTCAGCGGAGCTTCTACATTCTCAAGAACAGTGAGCCAGGGGAAGAGCGCGAAGTTCTGGAAGACGATGGAGACGTTGATCTCCGTCTCGGCGATGGGTTTTTCGTGCCAGAAGACCTTTCCAGCGGAAGGAACCGAAAGGCCGGTAAGCATACGAAGGAGCGTGGATTTGCCCGAGCCGGAGGGACCGAGGAGCGCGACAATTTCGCCTTCTGCAATGGACAGATCGGTGGGCGAAATTACCTGAATTCGGTTCTCGCTGGGCTGCGCATAATACTTTTCCACGCGCTCGGCTCGAATGATCGCTGGCTTCATAGGTCGATGTTTCTTTATGGTGTGGTAAACGCCCGAAGAGACGGGGCGGAAACAGAAGTGGGCCCGGTTTCGATACAGCTGCGCCCAGCGTATCATCTCACGGAGGGTCCGTAGAAACCCGTCGTCCAGAGACTCTAAACTGCCTTGTCATATATAGTTGGAGTGGGTCAAAGAAATATGCCAGATATCGAAACGAATTCCTCTAAACCGCGAGTCCTGGTCGCCGATGACGAACAGGTCATTGCAAATACACTCGCGATCATTTTGAACCAAGCAGGTTTTGATGCTCGCGCCGTGTACTCCGGCGAAAGCGCGATTGAAACGGTTGATGCGTTTCAGCCCAATATGCTCATCTCCGACGTCATCATGACGGGTATGACGGGGATCGAAGCGGCCATCGAGATTCGCAACCGTCTCCCCAAATGCAAGATCCTGCTCTTTTCCGGACAGGCCGCGACTGCCGACCTTCTGGAGAAGGCGCGCGCGCAGGGCCACGAGTTCGAGATCCTGGCCAAGCCGGTGCATCCGACCGATCTGCTCGCCAAACTTCGTAGCTAGAGTTTCAGGGATTAGGACTTCGCGCCGGAAGCTCTCAGCTCCGGCGCGAATTTTCGTGTCCTGCAGAAAAGTGGGCTTTCTAGTCTGCTTCCAAAGGCCGGATGCCTACGCCTCTGGTGCGCTGGGATGAGTCTGGACGCGCTGCTTGATGCGAATAGCGGGCGATCCGCCATAGACGGTCCACGGTTCCAGGTTGCGCGTAGCGATAGCGCCCAATCCAAGCACGGCACCTTCTCCAACCTGAACGCCTGGGCCGACGGACGCGCGAGCGCAGATCCAGGCATAGGCACCGATGGTCATGGAGAAGGCGATCAGCGGAAAAGCCGGGTCGTCATAATCATGCGTTGCGCCACAGAGATAAGCATCCTGGGAGACGATGGCGTGGGATCCGAAGTACATTGGCACCGGGTTATAGATCTCTGCGCCATTGGCCGCTGTCACCTGATCGGCACAGACAAGATTCCAGGGTGCCCAGATGCGTGAGCCGGGATAGAAGTGGCAGTTAGGCCCCATGGTAGCTCCGAAGATCCGGAGTAGCAGACTGCGCCAGGCATGCAGCGGCCGGGGAGAAGGCCTATAGAGCAGAAGCCAGCATGCCGTCCACAGAACACGACCGATCTGGTTCTTCAGCGTGAAGGCCGGGCGGAGGTAGGGGTCAGCGTCGGATGCCGCGTCGATATGGTCTGCAGCGTGATATTGCGGAGTCTTCGCCATGGAACCGTGCCTTGGGTGGAGTGTTGGTCTAGCGTTGAAGCGCCTGTTCAAACAGGGCTATGACGGTCCGGGCGGTTTCCTGCATATCGTATCGTGTGTGAAATGTCTGTGGTGCTCGCTCGCGCATCGCTTCGCGCTCTTCCGGAGGGGTGTTGATCCAGCGATCGATGAGATTCTCTGTGCCCTCAAGCGTGTCCGGTTCCATCAGACCGACTCCGTCAGCAACGACTTCAGGCGCGATATTGACCTGATCCGAGACCAGGACGGGAAGGTTGCAGGAGAGCGCTTCGGCTACAGCGATACCGAAGTTTTCCTGGTGCGATGGAAGAATGAAGGCCTCCGCTGCATAGAGCGCCCCCCACTTGGAGCGGCCTTCCAGCATGCCCGGCCAGTGGATGCGATGGGAGACGCCCGCCGCTTCGGCGATCTTCTGCAGCTCCGCCGCCCATCCTTGTTGGTCGGGTCCGCCGATGACGAGCTCCAAAGCGGGATCGAGATGGGCTTTTTTTGCAAAGGCTTCCACGAGGAGGTCGACACCTTTTTTCCGGTGGATGCGACCGAGATAGACGAGGAAGCGTTTACCGCGCATGGCAGGCATCTGCTCAAAAAAACTTGGGAGGCAATCTTCTGCCGCGCAGGGAGGTCCGCCCGAACCGTAGGGAACGACCTGCGAAGTCCAGTCGTTCACAGCAAAACTTTGGCGAGCCAGCTTCTCCTCCTGCGCGGTCGTGAAGAGGACGCGGTATGCGCCTTTGAGCACCCAATACTCTGCGAGATACCAGTAAACAGCCTTCTTGAAATGCTTGAGAGGGAAGGCCTTCTTGAAGTAGGGATCGAGCATGCCGTGGCTGAAGACAAGGTAGGGCTTTTTACCCTTGATGGAGAGTCTCGCACCCAGGCCACAGAACTGCCAGAGGCCGTTGACGACGATTCCATCGAAGCGCTGCTGATTGGCCTTGAGCCAGGGAATGAGCTTTGGGGTGTAGCCGTAATTTGCTCCCTTCGCACCGAGAGCATGCACAGGGAACTTCAGCTCTTTGAGGAAGGGTGCCTCCGGATCGTCGAAGGTGACCACCTCTCCGATATAACCGATCGAGGCATAGCTCATCATGGTGCGAACGGACTGGATCGGGCCACCGGCCGCCGGATCCAGCGTGGCAATGATGTGCAGAATTTTCATGCTTCCGTTCCTGGCCCGGTGGTTTCGGAAGTCTTCTGTGTAAGCAAACAGCAATCTCCTCTGCAATGCTACGTCTGACCAAAGCACATCGGCGAAGTGCTCTGCGTTACGTCATCCCGCGGGGATAGGATATCTCGCGCGGAGGCAATACCCGAGAGCGAAGTCTCCGCAGAGGGTTACTCAAGAGTGATTTTCGTTCCGCGCGTAGGAGTCGCATTGAGAACGAAGCCCGTGATGGGAACCCCGGAACGAAGGAGGAGGTCTCTTCCTTGAAGGACGTCGAGAGCCGAACTGCCATGCCGGATCACGAGAAGGACAGCCTCCGCCTGTCTGGCAAGGGCAGCTCCCTCTGCTGCGGAGAGAATGGGTGGGGAGTCGAGAAGGATGTGGCTATAGACCTCAAGACATCGCCCGAGCAGGGCCAGCATGGCATCCGAGTCGAGAAGCGCGGAAGGGAAGGGTGGAAGAGGGCCGGACGTGAGGATATCGAGAAGAGACAACTCCGGAGTCTGCTGCAGAACTTCCTCGAGGGTGCTCTTGCCTTCGAGAACAGTCGAAAGACCAAGTCCGTTTCGCAGGCCAAAAAAGCGATGCACGCCTGGAAGCCGCAGGTCTGCGTCGATGAGAAGAACTCGGTGACCGTCCTTAGCAAGGATGCGCGCAAGATTACAGGCGATGGTCGTCTTACCAGCAGACGGCACGGCGCTTGTGATCTGCAGAATTTTCGCTGACGACGTTGCATGCAGGAGATCTTTCGCAAAAGAATGGAAGAATTTTGCGCGAGGCGAAATTAAAGAGTTGTGTGGCGCATTGAGATGGCGATTCATACTTCGCGGTTGTATCTTCGGAATGTTGCCGAAAGAAGTTAGTTGCGTCCTATGCGCGACTTCTGCGCTGCTACAGAGCGCGGTGTCAAGACGCTCCAATAGAAGAGCCAGCAAAAGACTGACCCTTACTGCGATGAGCGCTGCAAAAAAGAAAAAAGCCTTCGTCACCGCGCCTCCCCTGCGACGGAGGCCTTTTTCTCCTTGCCGCGAAAGACCGTTGGATGGATGTACGCGGGCTGTTGTTTTACACAGGAGCGAAAGCTAAGTCGGTTCATAGCTCACCAGGAAGCTTCGGTGTAAGTGAGCACACAAGTTTTACTAGCGGTGAATGTGGGCTGAGCGCTCATTGTTTGCAATCCGTGACTTTTGCTTCGGCTACAATCATATTCGCGGACGTTGTTCGCTAGTCCCCAGGAGGAAGTGGATACATGGCGCGTAGCGTAAAGATTGCAGTGGTTGGCTCGGGTTACGTAGGTCTCGTAGCCGCGGTTTGTTTTGCAGAGATTGGACACGAAGTTATCTGCATCGATAACGACTCTCGTAAGACAGAAGCTTTGAGCAACGGCATCTCCATTATTCACGAAGAACATCTTCCCGAACTGCTGAAGAAGCACAATGGCCGCACGATCAGCTTCACCACGGATCTCGCCGCAGCGGTGCAGGCCAGCGAAGTCATCTTTATCGCAGTCGGTACACCGCAGAGCGATACGGGCCATGCGGATCTCTCGTATATTGAGGCGGTCGCCTCCGAGGTTGCGCGTTCGATCAATGGATACAAGGTACTGGTGGAGAAGAGCACCGTCCCCGTGTACACGAACGAGTGGATCCGACGCACCATGGAACGCCATGGCGTGGAGCACGATGCGTTCGATGTAGTGTCGAACCCCGAATTCCTGCGCGAAGGTACGGCAATCCAAGACTTCCTCCATCCGGATCGTATCGTCGTCGGTTCTGACCATGAGCGGGCCGCCGAACTTCTGGATGCGATCTATGCACCGCTCACCAAGGGTGAGTATTACAAGCGCGCGGATGCTCTCCCCGGCCGCTTCAATTCCGAGAATCTTCCTCCGCTGCTGCATACTTCCACCAAGAGCGCAGAGATCATTAAGCATGCCTCGAATGCTTTTCTGGCGCTGAAGATTTCGTTTATCAATGCAGTTGCAAATCTCTGCGAGGCCGCCGAAGCGGATGTGGTCCAGGTGGCGCAGGGGATGGGTCTGGACGAGCGTATCGGCAACAGATTCCTCAGCCCGGGAATCGGATATGGCGGATCTTGCTTCCCCAAGGACGTGGCTGCCTTCCGCTCTGTCGCGGAGCAGTTCGGCCTGGACTTCGGCCTGTTGAGTGAAGTAGAAAAGATTAATCGCGGACAGCAAAAGCGCTTCTTCGAAAAGGTCCGCTCCGCACTTTGGACGCTGCGCGGAAAGAAGCTCGCCGTCCTTGGCCTGTCGTTCAAGGGCGACACCGATGACATTCGCGAGTCTCCAGCGATTGACCTGATTCGTCTGTTTCTTGCCGAGGGTTGCAGCGTTGCGGCCTTCGACCCGGCTGGAATCGATCGCACGAAGGAAATTCTTCCTGAGTCGGACAAACTGCGTTATGCTGCGGACGCCTACGATGCCGCGGAAGGCGCGGATGCTCTGCTGATCCTCACGGATTGGAAGGAATTTGGAGATCTGGACCTGGATCGGATGAGATTGCTCCTGCAGTTCCCCATTCTGATCGACGGGCGCAATCTTTATAAGCCTTCGCACGTGACAAAGCACGGATTCTCTTACTTCAGTGTGGGGCGCTCCGTTGCTCGTCCCGTACGTTCCGCGAAGGCTCCAGCGCAGAAACTGCAAACGGTCTAAGAGCCTGAACGATTTAAAGAACGAATCTCCAGGGGCGCAGAGAATGCATTGGAAGACTGTACTTGTAACCGGCGGAGCCGGTTTTCTGGGATCTCATTTGTGCGATGCTCTTCTGCAGCGCGGATCGCGTGTTATCGCAGTAGACAATCTTTCGACGGGTAGGCTGAAGAACATAGCCCACCTCTCGAAGGAGTCGATGTTTTCCTTTGAAGAGCATGATATCTGTGAGCCATTCGATTATGGCGCGGTAGATTTCGTCTTCAACATGGCGTCCCCTGCGAGCCCTCCTGGGTATATGAAACTGGGGGTGGAGACGCTTCGCGTGGGATCGGTGGGTACGGAGCAGACGCTTCAGATTGCCCGCCGCTACCAGGCTGGCTACCTCCACGCCTCCACTTCAGAGTGCTACGGCGATCCGAAGGAGCATCCCCAGACGGAAGAATATTGGGGCAACGTGAACCCGATTGGACCGCGATCGGTGTATGACGAGGCCAAGCGCTTTTCAGAAGCCATGGTCATGGCCTATCACCGCTACCACGGGGTGAACACCCATCTCGTGCGCATCTTCAATACCTACGGGCCGAGGCTGGATCCGAAGGATGGCCGTGTGATTTCGAACCTGATCATGCAGGCTCTGGCGGGTGAAGATCTTACGATCTACGGAGATGGTTCGCAGACGCGCTCTTTCTGCTACGTCTCCGATCTGATCGCGGGCATTCTCGCACTTGCTGAAAGTGCAGAGGCCACTCCGGTCAACATCGGCAACCCCGACGAGTTTACGATCCTGTCCGCCGCTGAAATTGTGAAGGAGCTTACGGGGTCCCGCTCGAAGATCGGTTTTGCGCCTCTTCCGCAGGACGATCCCAAGCAGCGTCAGCCTGATATTTCCAAGGCTGGACGGCTCTTCGGCTGGAAGCCCAAGGTTGCCCTCCGTGAAGGGCTGGGTCTGACCATTCCATACTTCCAGCAGATCTGAAGGTTAGGGAAGCTGTGTGCCCGTGTGCAGGCGGGGATACCATTTGACCTGGATATTTCCAGTGGTGAGATGCTGTTCCCCGTTTGCCACAAAGGGTGCCTTCCACGGCTCATAGGAGACTGCCGCATTGACTTCTAGATCCCGATAAAAACGCTTAATGGCTGTGACTGTAAAGGTATTCTGCGTCGTTCCGAGCGGAATAAAGTCCTTGGGGATCTTCTTATTCCGATACTCGAACTCGATCGATTCGTTCGGTGAGAGATGGTACGTCAGCCATAGCTGACCTCCCTTAGCTTCGCGGCCAATCCAATCGCCCATGATAAAGCCTTTGTTCGTATAGCCTTCGAGTTGAATAATCTCGAAGTAGTTGAAGCGGCCCTGAACGCTGCGCGAGGTATTCGGATCAGTCGAAACAGCTTCCACGCGAAGGTCCATCTTCGGGAGCTTGGGCAGATGTGAGAGGTACACGCCAGTACGGTAGGCGGCGCGGCGCGGCGCGCTGGGCGGCGTCACATCATCATGCGCCATCGTATCCGCGTACAGCGTTGCCCAGTGGGTCAGGAAGGGCAGTCTCCAGGAGAAGTCGAAGAAGCTATACCGAGCGCCAGGATCTTCCGGGCTCGCCTTCTGCTCGGGCGTTACATCGTCAAAGTGGAAGAAGCTTCTCAGGAAGGTGTGAAAGGTGACGGGTTCGTGGCCCTTTCCTCCCCAGATGACGCTCCGAGAGAATCCGAATTGAAAGTTGCTGGTGGGTGCGAACGAGAACTTCTCGGAATGCATCCACGGGCTGTTGGGGAACTGGTGACCTTTGAGGCTTCCGACAGAAAAGTCGTAACGTAGTGGACCAATCAGGCGTGAGAGCAGCGGAACATGGAGAGGTTCTATCCGATTGATGCGGAGGGCATACATGCTCTCTGCGTTGTTCGACAGGGCCATGGATCCGCCACGCGCCGGGCTGAGCCAGTTGTCCGTTTTACCGCCGGAGATCTCATGGCCAAGGATATGGAAGGACAGCGAAGCGTCGATGAGGCGGAAGTAGTCACGCGTGTTGACGTGGAGTCCCGGAACCGTCAGCAACTGATCGTTGTAGGTATAGAAATCGGGTGCCACAAGGGCCTGATTCTGTGCCAGCGTATATCCTCCGGCAGAGGCGGCGTGCTGATATTCTCCACGGACGTGAAGGGAGAAGCGACCTAATTCGGCCAGCGTTGAAACCCCGTTGTAGGTGTTGAACCCTTCACCGTAGGGACGACCATAATCATTGATGTAGCTTTGGCCGACGTGATAACTGTCGCGCAGCACGGTGCCACTGTTGACCATGGCGCGCGCGTATCCACTCTCTATGCCATAAACGCTGCCGCGCGGTGTGCCTTTGGCGGGGATCTCTCCTTGCAGAGCGGCCATTGTGGTGGCAAGAATATCCATGGCCTGTTCGTTGCCATCGCCGTTGATATCGATCTCGCTCCGCTGCAGCATGTGCAGGACGCTCCGTCGAGTCCACGGACGCATGTTGATAAAGGCGGTATCCAGGTATCCCATCGCGTGAAGACGGAGTAGCGCAGGATAGATCCAGCTGTCGACCGAAATATACGTGGAGCCGAGATCTCCATCGGCGTAGGTGATCTCGCCATAGGCGTCGCGCGAGCCGATGACCTCACTCTGTTGCGGTATAGGATACGCCGATCCTGAAGCCTGTAGCGCTCCTGGCGAATCGACCGATGGAGATGCGGAGGAGCCGACGGCGATAGCTTCAGGACGTACCTCTTCCGTTACGCAGAAGGCGGAAGAGGACAGAAATAGAAACACAGCCGGCAAAAGGAACTTCCGCAACACTCACCTCGCGCCGACGTTGCAACTTCCTGCCGGGACGCTCTCCAGTCTACCGTTTTATCTCAGTCTTTATCGCTTCGAAGCCAGTGTGCCGAAACCATCTTCCAGTGTGGCGGAGAAACGCTGGACCAGAAGATGGTGGCGTTGCTGATTGAAGATCTCTTTGGCGCGAAGCCGATCCTGCATCGCCTCGATAGGATCCATCTGATCCGAGAAGAAACGGCATTCTACGAGCACGCTACCGATACCTGCACGGGTGCGTCCGAGAGCCTCCTGCGCAACCCGGCACATCGCAACGGCATCCTGGCCATCGACGGGCATGTGCGGAACGTTGTGGAGCTCGTTGCGATTGAGTTCCAGCTTCTGAACGTTGTTGGTGCGGCAGACAAGGATCAAGGGAAGACTGGACTGTGCCGCCACGCGGAGCGCTGCGTCCAGCTTTAACCCGTCTTTGACTTCACCGAGCAACGCCAAAGTCACACTGCGTGGCGCGCTGGATGCCTTCTGGATCTGCAGGCCCATTGCGACGCCTGCGGCGAACGTGGCCATCTCGCCGACGGAACCGGTAAAGACATTGGAGTCGGTAGCGGGCGCAAAGATTGGGCGCGTTGCGCTTCGATCGTCGGAGAACGCCTGCCCAAGCACGGAAGGAATCGACTGACCACGCAGAAGCGCAGCGCCCAGGTTCTCTTTCCGTGCAATCAGGACATCGCGCTTTCCCAGGCCGTCGAGTAGAGCGGCGAGCATGGCTTCCTCGCGCCGTAAGCGGTAGGGCAGGCGGCTTTGCGCAGCAAAACGCTCTTCAAAGAGGCGCGCACACAGCATACCTTCGTAGATCTGCCATAGCTTGGCGTTACTGATCAGCGGTTTGAATACCTTTTCGGCCACGACACATCACCCCTCAAGATTTCAAACAAAGGGCGCTGACGGCATGGCCGCCAGCGCCTGGAGTTACGTTTTTACCGCTTTGCTGGATCGCCGAACTCCGTCTGGATGCCGAGATCGGCGAAGGCCTTCTCTGCAACCTTGGCTTTGACTTTGCCATCACGCACAAGACGCGAGAGCGTAGCGGCTACGATCGCGTTGGCGTCGACCTCGAAGTGACGGCGCAGATGCTCGCGGTTGTCCGAGCGGCCAAAGCCATCGGTTCCGAGAGAAACCAGACGTCCACCTAGCCACGGAGCGAGCGAATCCGGCATGACCTTCATGTAATCGCTGGCTGCGATGATCGGGCCCTGCGCGTCGCCTAGCGTTTCGACAAGGAAAGACTTCTTCTCTGCCTGTCCCGGGTGGAGACGATTCCAGCGTTCGGTCTCGAGACAGTTGCGGCGCAGCTCGATATAGGAAGGAACACTCCAGACGTCGGCTTCGATCGAGTACTTCTCGGAGAGGATGGTCTGCGCCTTCAGCACCTCGTTGAGGATGGGACCCGATCCGAAGAGCTGCACGGTACCGGAGCCCTTCAGTGCAGCCTTGTAGCGATAGAGGCCGCGCAGGATGCCGGTCGTGTCCAGACCTGCTGGCATCTCCGGCTGCTGGTAGTCCTCGTTGTACATGGTGATGTAGTAGAAAACCTGCTCGTTTTCTCCGTACATCCGGCGAAGACCGTCCTGCAAAATGATTGCCATCTCAAAGATGAAGGCGGGGTCATAGGTAAGGCACGTAGGCACGGTGGAGGAGAGGACGTGCGAGTGACCGTCCTGATGTTGGAGGCCTTCTCCGAGCATGGTGGTCCGGCCAGCGGTGCCGCCCATCAGGAAACCCTTACCGCGAGAGTCCGCGAAGGCCCAGACCATATCTCCGATGCGCTGGAAACCGAACATGGAGTAGTACATGTAGAAGGGAATCGTGGGCACGCTGTAGTTTGCATAGGCCGTGCCCGCTGCGGTGAAGCTGGCCATGGAGCCCGCTTCCGTGATGCCTTCTTCGAGGATCTGTCCGTCCTTTTCCTCGCGATAGCTGAGCAGCATGTCGCTGTCATGGGGAGTGTACTTCTGTCCTTCGGAGGCGTAGATACCGACCTGCTTGATGACCGACTCAAGGCCGAAGGTTCGACCCTCATCGGGCACGATTGGGACGATAAACTTGCCGATGGCCGGATCCTTGAGCAGGACCTTCAGCATGTTGACGAAGCCCATGGTGGTAGAGACGGAGCGGCCCTTGGAGCCACCGAGATACTCCTTGAAGAGATCAAGAGAAGGCACCTTGAACTCGAAGGGCTTGGTCTCGCGCTTGGGGATGTATCCGCCGAGTTCGGAGCGGCGGGCCTGCAGGTACTGGATTTCGGGAGCATCGTCCGCAGGCTTCCAGGGCTTGCCATCCTTGGCTTGTTCTTCGGGAACGGGGATATCGAAGCGCTTGACGAACGCGGTCACGCCCTCATCGGTGAGCTTCTTCTCGTTGTGTGCGGCATTGCGGCCTTCGGTGCTTCCGAAGCCATAGCCCTTGACGGTCTTGGCCAGGATGACCGTGGGACCGCCCTTGTGTTCGGTAGCGCGCTTGTAGGCGTTATAGATCTTTAGCGAGTCGTGACCGCCGCGATGCAGGCGTCCAAGCTCTTCGTCGGTCTTGTCTTCCACCAGCGTGAGCAGTTCGGGGTACTTGCCGAAGAAGTGCTGCCGGAGATAGGCGCCGCCCTTGGCCTTGTACGCCTGGAAGTCGCCGTCGACGCACTCTTCCATGCGCTTGAGCAAAAGGCCAGTGTGGTCGCGCTCGAAGAGAGCATCCCAGTCCGAACCCCAGATCACCTTGATGACGTTCCAACCCGCGCCGCGGAAGACGCCTTCAAGCTCGTCGATAATGCGCTTATTGCCCCGGACCGGACCGTCAAGGCGCTGCAGATTGCAGTTAACGACGAAGATCAGGTTGTCCAGCTTCTCGCGTGTGGCCAGGCCGATCGCGCCGAGCGTGTCGACCTCATCCGTCTCACCGTCGCCGACGAAGGCCCATACCTTGCGGTCTGTCTTCTCAATGATGCTGCGATTCTCGAGGTAGCGCATGAAGCGTGCCTGGTAGATCGCGTTCAGAGGCCCAATGCCCATGGAGACGGTGGGGAAGCGCCAGAAGTCGGGCATCAGCCAGGGATGCGGGTAGGAGGAGAGGCCCGGGGTGTCGCGAAGCTCGTGGCGGAAGTTTGCGAGATGCTGCTCGCTGAGGCGGCCTTCGAGGAAGGCGCGGGCGTAGACGCCGGGAGAAGCATGACCCTGGAAGTAGACGAAGTCGCCGGGCTGCTCGCCGTACTTCGCGCGGAAGAAGTGGTTGAAGCCGACCTCGAGCAGGGTCGCCAGAGAAGAGTAGGTCGAAATATGACCGCCAATCCCTGCGTCCTTCTTATTCTGGCCGTGGACCATGGCCATCGCGTTCCAACGGAGAAGAGCCTCGACACGGCGCTCCAGGTCACGATCGCCGGGATAGGGGACTTCATCGTGCTTGGGGATGGTGTTCTTGTAGGGCGTGGTGACGTCGTTCTGCGCGGAAAGACCGGCCTCGCGAGCCCGTGCGCGCAGTGCTTCCATCAGGTCTTCCCCCTGTTGGGGGCCTTCGGCCACGATCATCTCGTCGAATGCTTCAATCCACTCGGCGATCTCAGCCTGCTTGTCGTTTATTCCCGGGACGGTGGTCTTCGTGGCCATGTGAAGCAATCCTGTCATCTGCGGCAGACTGCCGGCTCACCCGCCGGCGCACACAGACTCGAAATTTATTATAAGTGCGACCAGCACAGGTCATAAGCAAGACCGCTTTATGTGGAATAGTCCGCGTTGATATGGACATACTCCACGGTCAAATCGCAGGTCAGAAAGCGACAACTGCCATCGCCCTGTCCCATATCGATGGAAATGGTGTATTCCCGCTCGCGCATGGCGGCATGCGTCGCGGCTTCGTCAAAAGCCTCTGCCCTCACGCCGTTTTCGAAGACAGGAAGGCCTTCAATCGTGATCCGGACGGTTTCCGGGTCAAATTCCACCCCACTGTAACCCGCTGCAGCCAGAAGGCGTCCCCAGTTTGGATCTGCGCTTGACCAAGCGGTCTTGCAGAGGGGAGAGTGAGCGATGGACTTCGCAATCGTCTTTGCCTCCGCGTTCGAACGAGCGCTGGTGACGTCGAGGGTAACGACGTGCGTGACGCCTTCGCCATCGTCGATGACGGCGTGTGCGAGTTCATCGCAGACCCGCTGCAGTTCCTTTGTGAAGGAAGACCGGACGGCGGTGCTCGCCGCGTCCCATTTCACACCGCTTGCTCCACTGGCCAGAAGAAGCACCGTGTCGTTGGTAGAGGTATCGCCATCGACGGAGATCGAGTTGAAGCTGCTCTCGACCGCAGGTTCCAGCAAGGAGCGTAGATCCTCCGCGCTGATGGCGAGGTCAGTGAAGAGATAGACGAGCATGGTCGCGTGTGGTGGACCGAGCTGAGGACCGATCATGCCTGCGCCCTTGCAGGTGCCAAAGATGTGGACGCTGTTGGAGCCGTCTTCCACGCAGCCCTGCGAGATCTTTAGCTTTGTATCGGTCGTCATGATGGCCTTGGCAAAGGCCTCCGCGTCCGCTGGTCGCTCACCCAGACCTGCGGCGGCAATGGGCAGGCCTGCCAGAAGCTTTTCGACGGGGAGAGGGACGCCGATGATGCCAGTCGAGGAAGGGAAGACCTCGTTCTGGGGACACTCGAAGATCTCCGCCGCGCTCTTGCAGGTAGCGTAGGCGGCTTCAACGCCGGCTTTTCCCGTGGCACAGTTTGCGTTGCCAGCGTTGACCACGACGGCGCGCACGCGGCCGCCGGTCGCGGTCATGGACTCTCTGCCCACGATGATCGGCGCGGCGACCACTTGATTTTTTGTAAACATGACTGCGGCTGTCGCTGTGGTATCTGCCACGGCAACGGCGAGATCGGGCCGTCCACTTGCTTTGATGCCTGCCTTGACTGCTGCCCAACGAAATCCCTTCGGCAGATCTTTGCGTACTGAAGCCATCTATTCCTTCTCCCAATCGGTGTCGCTCACGGCGACGGTTGTGCGTGTAGCGCTGCTCTGCATAGCGAGTTCCAGCAGGCGAATTGTGCGAGCGCCGTCTCGTGGCGTGACGGCCAGCTCCGCTTCTCCACGCAACACATCGCGGATGTTGGCGTAATAGCCGCGATAGTCGCTGTGGATCGTCGGAAAGCGGCGTTTCTCCAGGGCTGCGGGGATGGCGGGATCTGCGGCAGTGGTGAGCTCTCCCCAGAACTGCTCGTCCTCATGCCACCATTCGGTCGCTTCATCGAGTCTAGGAACTCGTATACCGCTGTCGACTAAGTTCTGCTGCTGGTCGACTCCGTTCTTTACAAAGCTCCCGTGGGTTCCGTGCGCCACGAAGCGCGGTCCAGGGGCCGCACCGATCAATGTGGCCTGCAGACGTACGTGGACTGGCGCGCCCTCGCGTTCGAACTCCAGACCCATATCGAAGGCGTCTGCGATCTTCGACCCTGCGCGGTCGCGGCGTACCTCTGCGGTTACGGAGAGCGGTCTTCCCAGCAGGGCAATCATCTGGTCGACCATGTGCGGTCCCAGGTCCAGAAGAATCCCGTTCTCTTCGCTCTCTTCTTCCTTCCATGTGCCCTGGCGCAGTACGGGACGGAAGCGATCCATCTTGGCTTCGACGGTAACGAGGCGGCCAAGGGTGCGAGCCTGGATCAGGGACTGCAACGTTACAAAATCCCCGTGCCAGCGCGAGCAGTGGAATGGCGCAAGGAGCAGGCCGAGCTCTTTCGCGAGGTTCTCCATGGCCAGAGCGTCGCTCCACGTTCCGGCCATGGGCTTGTCCACGACGACGTGCTTCCCGCGCCGCAGAGCCTGCATCGCCATGGGCGCGTGCGTTGCATTGGGTGTTGCAATGACGATGAGATCGACGTCGCTGGCGAGAAGATCCTCGAAGCTGCGAAAGATCGTAGCATCGGGCCATGCGCGGGCCGCAGAATCGCCGGAACGCTGAACGATTCCGCTCAAAACAAGCCCCGGAACTGCCGAAACGAAGGGCGTATGGAAGACGCGGCCAGCAAGGCCGTATCCCACGACGCCAACCTTAATCTCTCCTTGGACCGGCCTTACCATGTAGCGGCCTCCGGCTGAATGCTGGCGCCTGTGCGGCTGCTTTCGAGCACCATCTCGATGATGCGCATCGTGCGTACAGCGTCCTGCCCCGTGACCGCCAGGGGGGCTACACCAAGGACAGCGTCGCGGACGTTGGCGTAGAAGTCCCGGTAGTCTCCACGTTCTGTTGTGACCTGTGTTCGTTCGAGCTTTGCCGGTTCCGCCGGATTAGGCGCGAGCGTGAGGGTTCCCCACGCGCTCTCTGCTTCCTGTAACCAGCTCTGGTCGTCCATGGCTGGAACCTTCGCTCCGCCAACGATCGCGGGCTCCTGTGGGTCCACGCCTATTTTCTTGAAGCTGCCCTTCGTTCCGTGGACGAGGAAGCGGGGCGAAGGGTCTGCCGCCAACATGGTGGAGCGCAGCCAGACACTTAAAGGCTTGCCGTTCACCATGTATCGCAGGGCAATATCGAATGCGTCCTGAATGGCCGTCACGTCGCGATCGGATCGCGTCGAACCCCATACAAAGTCGGGTCTACCGAAGAGCGCGAGAGCCTGGTCTATTAAATGGGGACCAAGATCCATGAGGAGGCTATGCGTGTCGCCCGCCTCTTCTTTCCAGGTTCCTGCCCGTTGCACGGGACGAAAGCGATCAAAGTGTGATTCCAGGCTGGATACGCGGCCCAAGCTTTCTCCGTCGATGAGCTTCTTCACCGTGAGGAAGTCACCGTCCCATCGGCGATTATGAAATGGAGCGAAGATGAGTCCCCTGGAAAGAGCGAGAGCGGATAATTCTGCGGCTTCTGCGCTGGTGCCTGTGACCGGCTTATCCACAACCACGTGCTTGCCTGCCAGAAGAGCGGCCTTCGCGAACTCAAAGTGGGTCGCATTTGGCGTGGCTACGACGACAAGGTCTATGTCGCTGCTGAGAAGTTCTTCGAGCGAACGAACGATGTGCGCCGAGCGATAGGCGGCCTGAGCTGTGTCTCCCGATCGCTGAAAAACCATGGAAAGCCGCAGTCCCGGGACTGCTGAGACAAATGGCGCATGAAAAACTTTGCCTGCCAGACCAAAACCGGCGATCCCTACTTTAATGTCCTGACTCACTTGATTTCCTTCCCACCAACGTTCATGTCTCTGATTCTACGGTCGAATCCTCACATAGACCGAGAGGTTCCTATGAGACGATTGTGAAATATTCTGCATCGCGGACGCAGCGTCTCTGCATCTGATAGGAAACAACAGGGTGGCGGGATTACGATTGAACACTATGGGAAAAGTAAAAGCCATTGGGTCGCGAAGGCTGACTCTGGTTGGATTGGCATGTTTTGGAACATCCATGGCTGTAGCTCAACTAGGCGGATCGAAGGTAACGTCCTCCAACGAGGCGACCGGACCTGCGACTGTGGCAGCGGCTCAACAGACTCTTTCCACGGTAAATACGCAGTCGTCGGCTACTCCGCCTCAGCAGGCAGGCCAAGGCGATTATCGCGGTTCCCTGATTGAAGGCAAATCTACCGGAACGATTCTCGACCTTTCGCTGGATGACGCAATGGCGCGCGGTCTGCGTACGAACCTCGGCATCATTCTGCAGGGCACGGCGGAGAAGACAGCTGCCGGACAGCGTTTACAGGCTCTCCAATCTCTTTTGCCCACGGTGACCGGAACCGCCAGCTATGCAGTGCAGCAGATCAATCTTGCAGCGTACGGCCTGAACTTTCCTGGTTTCAATCCTATTATTGGGCCGTTTCAAGTCTTTGATTTTCGCGCGTCCCTGACGCAGTCCCTGGTCAACGTCCCTTCCATCGAGCGTTACATTGCTTCAAAACACAATTTTCAGGCTGCCAAGTTGACCTCCGAGGACGCCCGCAATCTTGTAGTCGTGACAGTGGGTAACGCCTATCTACTTTGTATTGCGGATCTCTCTCGTATCGAAGCAGTACAGGGCGAGTTGAACAGCTCCAAGGTCTCTCTGGATCAGGCGACCGCGGCGCACAGCGCTGGCACGAGCCCGAAGCTCGATGTGCTTCGTGCGCAGGTGGATTATCAGAATCAGCAGCAGCAATTGATCTCAGCGCAGAACAATCTGTCGAAGGACAAACTGGCCCTTGCTCGAGTCATCGGTCTGCCGCTCGATCAGGAGTTTCGCACGACAGATCTGGTTCCTTATGCGGCCCTGGATCATGTCGATCCAGCTAAGGCTTACGCGCAGGCCTTGGATGCTCGTAAAGATTTGAAAGCGTCTGCCGAACGACTGAAGTCTGCCGACGCTCAGCGGACCGCCGCGTGGGCGCAACAGTTGCCCGAGGCACACTTTTCGGGTGACTTTGGAGATCTTGGAACTACGCCCGCTCATTCGCACGGTACCTACACGGCGACCGGCGCGATTACCGCTCCGATTCTTCAGATCGCAAAGACGCGCGGCGATATTCTTGTGGCCGAGGCCGCTCAGGAGCAGGCCAAGGCGAGACTGTCTGACCGGGCACAGCAGGTAAACGCCGACGTCCGTGATGCGATCCTCGATATCGAGGCTGCGGCGAAGCTCGTTGACGCGACGAAATCGAATGTCGACCTTGCGAACGAGGCGTTGCTGGAGTCGCAGGATCGCTTCCGCGCAGGCGTTTCAGACAATCTGGCTGTCTCGCAGGCACAGGCGCAGACCTCGCAGGCAAACGATCAATACATTAGTGCGCTGTACCAGCACAACATCGCGAAGCTTTCCCTCGCGCGCGCGTTGGGCATCGCCGACAGCAGCTATAAGACTTATCTGGGAGGAAAATGACCGTGGCAGAGCCCGATCAGCAGAATCAACAACCGGCAACAGACGATAAACAGGCCGGAAATAACACAGCGTCTCCGCCTCCTGAGACGCCCGAGAAGAAGGCGCGCCGCAAGTTCATTATCTTTGGCGTGGTTTTACTGCTCGTTCTGATCGCCCTCTTCTTTTACTGGAGGTCGACCTTTACGGAGAACACCGATGATGCCCAGGTCGACGGCGATCTCTATGCCGTCTCCGCGCGTGTCGCTGGGCAGGTCATCAAGGTGAATGTTACTGACAACCAGGAGGTCAAGGCTGGCGAGGTAATCGCGGAGATCGATCCCCGCGATTATCAGGTGGCGCTGGAGCAGGCGGAGGCCCAGTTGGCCAACGCCAAGGCGAGCTATGTCGAGGCAAGTTCGAATGTGCCGATTACAACGACCCAGACGCAAACCCAGAGCTCCACGACTGGCTCCGATGTGGCGTCTGCCCAGGCTGGTGTGGCCCAGGCGCTGAAGCAGGTTGCTGCAGCTCAGGCACGCGTTGCGCAGGCTCAGGCGAATGCTACCAAGGCTGCGCTCGACGTAGAGCGTTACACGCCTCTCGTGGAGAAGGATGTAATCTCGAAGCAGCAGTTCGATCAGGCTGTCGCGACCGCATCGGGCACCCAGGCAGCGTTGCTCGAGGCACAGTCGAATGTGATCGCACAGCAGGAGAATGTGCGTCAGATGCAGTCGAAGCTGGCGCAGGCGCGCTCGCAGGCTTCTCAGGCGAATGTCAACGGACCGAAGCAGATTGCTGTGCAGCAGGCAAAGGCACAGGGCGCAAGTGCTGATATTCAGCAGGCGCAGGCAAAGGTCGATCAGGCTCGCCTGAACCTCGGCTACACCCATATCACTGCTCCGACGGCAGGCATCATCAACAAGAAGAACGTTGCTGTGGGACAGAACATCAGCATGGGACAAAACATGCTGACGATCATCCCGCTCGACAATCTCTGGATTACGGCAAACTTCAAGGAGACACAGCTCCAGAAGATGAAGCCGGGCCAGAAGGTTGAGATCAAGGTAGACGCTCTTGGCGGTCGCAAGTACGAGGGCCATGTTACCCAGATTGGTGGCGCTACTGGATCCCGCCTCTCGCTCTTCCCCCCGGAAAATGCTACGGGCAACTACGTGAAGGTAGTCCAGCGTATTCCGGTCCGGATCGATCTTGAGCCGAACCAGAACAACGATCACCTGTTGCGCCCCGGGTTTTCTGTAGATCCGGACGTCGCAATCAAGTAATTAAGCAAAAACGCCCGGCTCCGCCTTTGCGGAGCCGGGCGTTTTTGCTTAGTAAAAGATTTTCGAACCCGATCTGGAATCGTTATCATCTACAGAGATATGCCAATCGCACTCCAATTCTTTGTCCACTATGCCTACGGCATCGTGTTTCTTTGGGTGCTGATCGAGCAGCTCGGCCTTCCCATTCCTTCGGCCCCTATGCTTCTTACGGCAGGAACGCTCTCTGCTACGCACAAAATTCATGCACTTCCAGTGATGCTTTCGGTCCTGGCCGCCTGCGCCATCGCCGATTCACTCTGGTATTTTGCAGGCGTTCGTTATGGCGGCCGCGTCGTGCGGCTCGTCTGCCGACTTTCGCTGGAAGCTTCCGCCTGCGTGAAAAAGACAGAGGGTTATTTCGAGCGTCGCGGCGCCATTACGCTGGTCTTTGCGAAATTCATTCCCGGGCTCTCCGCTCTCGCGCCGCCTATTGCCGGGCAGGCAGGCATGCCCTATGCACGTTTTCTTCTGCTGGATCTGATCGGATCAGCGCTGTGGGGCGGAGCTTTCGTCTTCGGCGGCAGCTTCTTCGGACGCCTGGCGGAGCGCAGCACGATGCTCTTTCATGCCCTTGGCCGCTACGGTGTGGTCATCTTTGCTGTTTTGCTGCTCAGCATCGTCTGCTATCGGCTCTACCGCCAGAGGTCGTTCCTACTTTCTGTGCGTGAGCTACGCCTGGGGCCGGATGAGCTGAAGTCTATGATCGAGACTGCGGAGAATCTTGGCGGCGAGCCACCAGTGATCGTTGACCTCCGCCATCCGCTTGACTATCTGCCAGACCCCCGCGTCCTTCCGGGTGCTTATCGCATCGGACCCAAGGAACTGGAGAAACAGGCTGGGCTTCTGCCGCGGGATCGGGACATCGTCCTGTACTGCACCTGCCCCTCAGAGGAGACTTCGGCGGCTCTGGCTCTCCGCCTGCACAAGCTTGGCATTCACCGTGTGCGTCCACTGAAGGGTGGCTTCGAAGGCTGGCGCGATGCGGGCTATCCGCTCACGGACTACACTGAGCCAGCACTCCCTCGTATCGCCTGAGTTTCTAAGCCACGACGGCGATCTCTTCTTCCAGCTGCTGCTTCTGATAGAGCCCACGGTAGTATCCGCCCGCTGAGAGCAGTTCTTCGTGCGTTCCCGTCTCTACGATGCGTCCGTCCACCAGTACAGCGATGCGGTCCGCGCTCTGCGCTGTTGAGACCCGATGCGAAATGAAGATGGTGGTTCGGCCCTTCATCTGTTCCCGTAAGGCCAGAAGAATTTGCTCTTCCGTATAGGTATCTACGCTGGCCAGGGCATCGTCCAGAATGAGGATGCGCGGATCGCGCAGAAGAGCGCGAGCGATGGAGGTACGCTGTTTCTGCCCGCCGGATAGAGTGATGCCACGTTCGCCTACCAACGTGTCGAAGCCGGCAGGGAACTCCTCGATCTCCGTCGCGATGTGCGCGGAAACGGCTGCTTCCCGTACCTGGGTCGGCGTGGCTTCGCGTACGCCAAAGGAGATGTTGTCGCGAATGCTAGTGGAGAAGAGGAACGTCTCCTGAGGGACGAAGCCGATGCCTCCGCGCAGCTGTTGCAGGGACCATTCCCGGATAGGTCGCCCATCGATCAAGACCATCCCTGCTTCGGCATCCAGAAGACGTGGAATGAGATTCACGAGCGTCGATTTACCTGAGCCGGTAGGCCCAACGATTGCGAGGCTGGTTCCTGCCGGGATCGTAAGATCGATGTCGCGCAGAATTTCGGCGGCACCGTAACGAAAGGTGAGGCCACGGAACTCGATGTCGCCACGCATCTCCGGTAGGACGCTGTTTGCGACTGCAGGTTCGTCCCAGATGGCTGGCTTCTGACGCAGAAGCTGATCGATGCGTTCGACGGATGCTGTCCCGCGCTGAAAGAGATTGACCACCCATCCCAAGGCGATCATTGGCCAGATGAGTTGCACCATATAGACCATGTAGGCGGTGAACTGGCCTACGGATAAGCGATGCTGTACGACCTCGCGACCGCCGAAGAAGAGAGTCGCTACGAGCGAAATGCCGAGGACGAACTCAAGCGTCGGCCAGAGCATTGCCATCAGGCGCACCAGCAAAAGCGAACGGCGGATGTACTCCTGGTTCGCTGTCTCGAACCGAGCGACCTCCGCCTCTTCCTGCGCGAAGGCCCGGACAAGACGTGCGCCGGAGAAGTTTTCCTGCGCCTGCGCGGAGATGTCGGAGAACATGGCCTGGATACGCTCGAAGCGCCGATGGATGCGGCGTCCCATCGTCTGCACGAGCAGCGACGCCGCGGGAAGTGGAAGGAAGGCAAAGATCGTGAGCCGTGGACTCATTCGGATCATGAACGGCAATGCCGCAAGCGTGAAGACGACCGTATTGGCGGAGTACATGATGGCCGGGCCAAGAAGCTGGCGGACGGCGTTCAAATCGTTCGTGGTGCGGGCCATGATGTCGCCCGTACGATGCTCATGGTAAAAAGCGGGTGGCTGGCGTTCGAGGTTGGCGAAGAGGTCGTTGCGAAGATCGAACTCGATCTCGCGCGAAGCACCAATGATGATCCAACGCGTCAGATAGAGGAAGATTCCTGCGGCGACGGCCACAACGAGAAGCCAAACCGCATCGAGGGCGACATCCCGTTCGCCCACATGCCGCGAGATATGGTCGATCGCGCGCCCGATCAGCAACGGCATCACGATCTTGGAACAGTTGTAGAGCACGACGGAAAGACCGCCCCATGCCAGCGACGCACGATAGCGCTTGAGGTAGGGACGCAGCGGTTTGAGACGGTCAAGCATCGATAATCCTACTTCTGTTCCGGGGGTGTATCGGACTGGCCGAGAAATTCGATGTCAAAGATGAGCTGGGCCTTGGCCGGAATCACGGGAGGGTGGCCCATCTCGCCATAGGCAAGCTGGTACGGAACGAGCAAACGCCGTTTCCCACCAACATGCATACCTTCAAAACCAGTATCCCAACCCGTGATGACACGCTTCGCTCCTGCGGCGAAGACAAAGGGCTGGCCTCCCGGATGATCATGGGAGGAGTCGAACTTCTTCCCGTCTGTCGTCCACCCTGTGTAATGCACGGTGTAGTACTTGTGCGGCTCGGCGAGTTCTCCCGTGCCGACGGTTATGTCCACATACTTCAGGGCGTAAGCCGTCTGAGGTACACCTGTAACAGCGGGCATTTCTCCCACAGCAGCCAAACCTTCTACCGGCGGCGGCGCCGGTGCCGTAGTGTGTGCCCGGGCGCGCGCACGAGAGGCAGCGGTTCCGGACTTTGTCGTACCAGCTTTGCTTGTTGCTGGTTTGGTCGTCGTCGTTGTGCTCGTCGTCTGCCCGTGCAGCGAAGTGGAAGCGATGCAGGTCGTTATCAGGAACATCACACCCAGATTGCGCAAAATATTACTCCTGCTTCTATTGTATTGCGGTTAGGTCGGAGTTCGAAGCAGCAGATAGCTGCCGCCCAGAGCGAATAGGAGATCGACGCTCCACGCCGCCAGCATAGGCGGAAGGGCATTCACGTTACCCATGGATTCAAAGACGCTGGCGATGAGTTGATAGGCGATGGCCATGCCGATGGCGGTAGCATATCCAGTCAGCGAGCCACGTTTGCCCATCATCATGGCAAACGGAACGGCGAAGAGGGCCATGACCAGCGTCATCAGCGGATAGGCAATCTTGTGATTTAGCTGAACACGAAGCCGCATCGTGTCAAAACCGCTTTGCTTCAGATCGTGGATATACGCGCTCAGATCGCCATAGCTCATCTCCTGCGAAGGGCGGCTCTCTTTCTTGAAGTAAGCCGGGAGCTCATGGATCTCAGGAAAGCTACTGATAGAGAAGGGCTGGTAAGTGGCGATGCTCTCGTGATTGAAGGTGCGCTGCCATCCGTTTTCCATCTCCCACTGCTGCACCTGCGGATTCCAGCGCGCGCTTGTGGCAAAGATCCGACGCTGCAACAGGAAGCTACCCGGTTGAAACTCGAAGACGGTCAGGTTGGCGAAGACGTCTTTATCGGAGTCGAAGAACTGGTAGTAGAAGATCCGCGTAGGCGAACCATTGGCTTCGTGGCCACTGATCCACTTGCGATCGGGGCGAAGAAAGGTCTGCGCGGGCTTGCCTTTGATCTCGCTGCGCAAAGCCTCCTGACGTCGATTCGCCTGCGGCAGATACAACTCATCGAAGGCGAAGAGCCCCACGGCAAGCACTGCGGCAAGGACGAAGATGGGAGCGACGATGCGATAGAGACTCATCCCGCTTGCTTTCATCGCGGTGAGTTCGCTCGACCTGTTGAGACCACCCACTGTCACGAGCACGGCGATCAAGGCACAGAGCGGTGTGAGGCTATAGATCATGTAAGGAACAAGGTTGATCAGGTATCCACCGACGGTAACCAGCGGAGTGCGATTGCGAATAATGTCGCCGATGAGTTCGAAGAAGCTGAAGACCACGCTGAGGACGAGGAAGGAGGACAGCACAAGAGCGAGGCTGGTGAGGAACTCTCGCATCACGTAGTCATCCAGAAGCAAAGGAAACCGACTATGTAACAGTCTGCGCCCACGATGTGCCGCTCCTTCTAGCGCGTGCTTGATGCCTTCCCCCTTTTTGCGGCTCCGCAGAAAACTCGCCGTTACCTTCTGCAGCCAGACTCCAACGCTCGCAATGCGGCCCAGCGCCACGGTTCCGATCGTCATCTGGCGTAGGAGAAGCACGCCTGCAAAGCCAAATAAAACATTCGCAGCCCAGACCCCGACGACCGGATGGAGCTTGCCCTGTTTCGCCAGAGCTACCCCAACGGAAGAGAGAAAGTAGTAAAGGAATACCAAAACGATGGTGAGAACGAACCCTGTGCTCTTGCCACCTCGCCGTGAGGACAGCCCAAGTGGCACACCGACCAGCATCAGCACCACGCAGGCGATGGGATAGCTCAGACGGCGGTTGAACTCGATCATCGCAGCGCGTCTCTGCGCCCCGGGCTGCGACTGCCATAGCTGTCCTGCGGTCATGGCAGCCATGGGCGCGTCGCTCCGTGTGAGCTTGATATCTTCCTGCTGCCCTGCCTGCATGGGGACATCGTTTTCGGCGAAGGTGGAGATGTTGTACTGATTGGGATCGGTTGGTGAGATCTGGTGCGTCGATCCGTCGATGAAGTGCAGGCGCAGCGTCTGCTGTTTTCCAACGGCGACAACTGCCTGGTTCGCGGTGGTGATGTAGGGCGTTGCCGGTTGTGTCAGGTCGGCGAGAAAGACATGCTTCCAGATCGTCGCGCCTTGCGAAGGCTGCGTGTCCTGGACGTAGAGCACGTAATTCTTGAAGTCCTCATAGAAAACACGAGGCTGCACTTCAAAAGAGGCCTGCGAAGACTTCAGATCGTTTTCCAGGCGGAGAAGCGACGCCGTGCTCTTAGGAGCGATGTAAAGCGAATTGACTAAACCGACGAGAAGCGCAACAACCGTCGCCATGGAGACGACACGCACGAACTGCATTACACCGAAGCCGCTGGCGCGCATGGCTGTCACTTCACTGTCCGCGGAGAGGCGACCGAGTCCAAGCAGGATGCCAACCAGAACAGTCATCGGAATGGTGAAGGTCAGCGTAGCTGGCAGGGAGTAGAGAAGAATCCGTCCGACGTCATTTGCCGTCGCGGAGCCGCGCACGGCCAGTTCCAGGATATGGCCAAGGTCGCGCTGCATGAAGAGCACGAAGGTAAACAGCGCTCCGCCCAGCATCGCGTGCGAGACGACCTCGCGCAGGATATATCGCGTCAGTATCCGCACGTTTCTCCTGCCAGTTGCCCTGTTGTTCTACCGGATCCCGCCAGTTCACCCATCTCTTCCAGTCTACTGCTGGACGGGCACGGAATCCGCGTTTCCGACAAATCTGTATCCCACGCCGCGCGCCGTGAGCAGATGCGTCGGACGGGCGGGATCATCTTCCAGATAACGCCGCAGACGGACAATAAAGTTGTCGATCGCGCGTGTATCTGTGTCCTCACGCACACGCCAGACCTCTTCCAGGATCTCCTTCCGGGAGACGATCTTGCCCTCGCGCTCAACGAGATAGCGCATCAACTCCGCCTCCATGAGGGTCAGACGCGTTATTTTGCCGTTCACTTCAAGCTCCAGCGCGTCGAAGCGAATCACCTTGCCAGCGCCGAAGGTGTAGATGTCCTCAATCTCTTCGTCGGGGGTCTTACTTGCCGCCTGCTGCCACTGCATGCGGCGGAGGAGCCCACTGAGCCTCGCCATGAGGATGGCGAGTTGAAAGGGCTTGTTCAGATAGTCATCGGCGCCGGCGGAAAAGCCTTCGAGCACATCTTCCGGACGGCTTCGGGCGGTCAACATCAGGACCGGTACATAGTTCTCCGCATCCCTGAGGGCGCGCACGATCTCAAATCCATCCATGCCCGGCAACATCACGTCCAGCAGGACCGCGCCGATCTTCTCCGGTGTATCCAGAAGATAGTTCAGAGCATTGCTTCCGTCTGCCTCGTGATGCACGCGGAATCCTTCGGCCTCCAGATTGAAGATGAGGCCCTTTGCCAGGTGGTCTTCGTCCTCTACAAGGACAATAAGTGTTTTCTCGCTCAAGCTTTTTCTCCATGCTTGCCGGTCGACGGGAGCCAGAGAGTAATCGTCGTCCCTTTGCCGGGGCCGAAGCTCTGCGCCGTTGCATCCCCGCCATGTTGCCGCATCACACTGCGCACGATAAACAGCCCCAATCCCGTTCCTTTTACGTTAACGGAGTCGCGTCCTGTAACGCGATAGAAGCGATGGAAGACACGCTTCAGCATCGCGGCGGGGATGCCCACTCCACTGTCGTTGATCTTCAATGAAACACGGCCGTCGCGTGCGAGATCCAACTCGGCGACGATGCGAACACCGTGGGGAGAGTACTTGACGGAATTTTCCAGAACGTTCATCAGGACGGAGCGAAGATCTTCGACATCTCCCGCGACGATGACGGCAGCACCCTGCGCTCGGTCTTCCATCTGAACCGCTTCTGGTGCCAGTTGATGCCTGCGCGCGATATCGTTCAGGCACTCCAGAGTGAGGGCGCGCAGATCGACCGGAAGCCGATGCCGTGCCGACTTGCGCTGACTCGCGTCGCCCGCCCGCAAAATCTGCTCTACTGTGGCAAGAAGTCGAGCGTTGTCCTCCATCATCATGCCGTAGAAGCCCTGACGTTGATCTTCGGACATGGGCCTCTGCTGCAGCGTCTCCAGAGAGAGCTGGATCGAAGCTATGGGCGTCTTCAGCTCGTGTGTGACGGAGTTCAAAAAGCTGTCCTGGCGCTCGTTACGCCGGATCTCGCGCACGAGAAAGATGGTGTTGATGATCATGCCGGCGATCATCAGGATGAAGAGAACGATGCCCAGGACCAGCAATACAGGGAAGCGCTTGCCGTTGACGATGATCCACCCAAACTGAAGCACCACGGCCGTGGCCACCAGGCAGACGCCCAGTGTAAGAAAGAATGCGATGGCACCCCGCCGCCGTGTACTGTTCATGCTCAATGTATCCTCGCCGTGCTGCAATGCGCGCAAACGCAGAAAAGCCCCGGTGATAGATAGTATCCACCGGGGCTTGTGTTCTGTCTTGCCAGTAGGTTAGACGCCTGCGGGCTTGGGGTTTTTGCGATCGTATACGGCAACCTGAACCTTCTTGGCCAGACCGACCTTCTGCAGCAGCCAGATGCCGTAGTAGTTCGGATCGAACTCATACCAGGTCAGGCCGTGACGAACGGACACCGGATGCGCGTGATGGTTGTTGTGCCAGCCTTCGCCGCCGGTCAACAGGGCAACCCACCAGCTGTTGCGGGAGTCATCCTTGGTCTCGAAGCGGCGGGAACCGAAGAGATGGGTTGCGGAGTTCACGAGCCAGGTGGAGTGCAGGCCAAGCGAAACGCGGAGGAAGGTTCCCCAGAGCACCATGCCGAGCCCGCCGATGATGCGATGGCCGGGAGCCGCAAGTGCCGCGCCAATGGCAATCTGCGCAAAGCCAGCGAGCGTGAGCGGCAGCCAATGCCACTTGCTCAGCCAGACGTGAGCGCGGTCGCGAGTGAGGTCAGGAGCATAACGTCCAAGCAATGCTGTCTCGGAGTGAAGCGCGCGGCCCGAGAGGATCCAGCCTGCGTGCGCCCACCAGGTGCCGTCATGCGGCGTGTGGGGATCGCCATCGTGGTCGCTGTACTGGTGATGCACGCGATGGGTGGCCACCCAGAAGATCGGTCCGCCTTCGAGCGCGAGCGTGCCGCAGGCGGTCTGGAAGATCTCCAGCCAGCGGGGAACACGGTAGCCGCGATGAGTGAGAAGCCGGTGGTACGTCATGCCAATGCCGACGTTGATTGCGAGGAAGTACATAATGACGCCTGCGGCAACATTCTTCCAGGACCAGAACACGGGGAGAAGGGCGGCGAGCGCGCCTATGTGGAAGGCACCCATCGCGATGGAGGTGATCCAATTGATACGGCCCTGCTGCTGGTCGCGGCCCATGCGAAGGTCTTGCTTCACCTTTTCGCGAGTGGCTGCCGCGGCAGACAGGACGCTCGTCGGTACGATCACTGCATTCACGTCTGGAACTTCTGTCACAACTGGGGACATTATGTCTTCAAACCTCAGCTTCATGTCGAGCCATTACTCAAGCTCGTATGGTCAACGTAACAGCCTTTATGCCTCTGGTTGTGTAACACTTTTGTAAGCGCAAGTGGGATCTTGTTCGATCCAGCCATACGTTCTCCAAAGCTGAAAATATCCAATAAAAACGCTGTATTTGATCTGCTCACAACCGAGGCTTACATAACTATGACAAATGCTCTCGCCCCCTTTCGTCTTCGACCGACCTTCAGCCCGCGCCCCTGGGGACGCCGCGATCTCAAGCCCTGGTACACGCTCGATCCGAAAGAGATGGGAGCGGAGCCTATCGGCGAATCCTGGCTCACTGGACCGCAGGCCGTGGCAGAGACTGGACCTCTCTCTGGCGCAACCCTTGCCGAGATTGCGAAGTCCCATGCCTCCCTGCTGCTTGGGACATGGGAGGGCGAAGGCGAATTTCCGCTTCTGCTCAAGCTGCTCTTCCCGGACGACAAGCTCTCCGTGCAGGTGCATCCCAACGATGAGCAGGCGCAAGCCATGGGCCAGCGGCGTGGCAAAACGGAGTGCTGGTACACCCTTGCGGCAGAACCGGGAGCCGCCGTTGCCTGTGGTCTGAAGCCCGGTGTAACTCCAGACCAGGTACGCGCCTCCGTCGCAGATAACAGTATGGAAGATCTGCTCAACCAGATTGAGCTTCACGTAGGCGACATGATCTTCGTCGATGCGGGAACGGTCCATGCCATCGGACCCGGACTCACACTGCTTGAAACACAGCAGACCTCCGACATCACCTATCGCATGTATGACTATGGCCGTCCGCGGGAACTGCATCTGGAGCAGGGAATTGCGGTTGTAAAAACGGAGACCGGCGCTGGTCCAGTCAAGCCACAGGATCTACCCCTGCGTGATGCGCCCAATGCACGAGGAACGCGGCTTATTCAGCAGCACTACTTCACTGTCGATCGCTTCGATTTTGCCGCCGAAGGAGCTCTTACACTAGACGACGCTGCGGGCAAGCCGCATTGCATCGTAACTCTCGAAGGGAATGCCACGTTGAAGATCGAAGACGGAACTTCCATAGAGCTTCTGCTCGGAACAGCAACCATCATCCCCGCATCGGTAAGCAGCTACACCATCACAGCCGCAGCGAATGGTTTTGCCTGCGTCCGTTCCATGCCGTAGATCTTTGCCCTGATCTACGGTGGCGAGGAAGCGTTCACCGAGTCTTCCATGGCATAGCTTAAGCGAGTATGTGTATCGGCAGGATACAGCGCGAGTAACTTCACTTACATGCTGCGATCATTTTTCACCTGCTTTTCACAAAGTTATGAGATGAAATAGGAATAGTTCGGACCTGGAGCCGAACTATTCCCTATTTCATCTTGTTACTAGATAACGTCGCATTCTCTTTCGCCGCAAAGAAAGGGAGTTACTGACTTCTGCATGGGTGGCATCTTCGGCTCAGGCTGTGCCGGAACAATCTGCTGCGCGCTTACTGCGGCGGCGGCAAAGAGCAGTGCACAGGCTGCCGTTGTCTTTACTACGATCTGATTACGAATTTCATTATTTCCCTTTCTGCGATGCAACTCAATGTTCCTTGGGGCATTGAGTTGCATCATAAGAAGGACGGCATAAAAGCGCATAAAGAGCTCGGGCATAATTCGACGCGCTTCTATCGAGTGCAATGCTCAAAATTTGAAGTAAGAATGTCGAGACCTCGTCCATCTCCAAGTAGGCAGCCCAAAGTCTGCACCTACTGAGAAGCGGTCAGATAAAACGAGTGACTTGGAACGTGAACTAACGTAAAAAGACGCTTAGCTCATTGGCTGCCGCCCGCAGATAGGGCAGATATCGGGTCTGCATGTCCATTACGGGCATGCGTGGAGCGTTGCCGCTCAGATTCACTGTTGCAACCACCTTACCAGCGGGTGAAAACACCGGTACGGCAAGGGACCTGAGACCGACCTCGAACTCCTGGTCACAGACCGCGTAGCCGTTACGTCGTACATTGCGCAGAAGCATACGCAGCTTTTCGGTGGAATTGACCGTTCGAGGTGTGAGCGGCGTCAGAATCACGCGCGCAAGATACTTCTCCACATCTTCTGGGGCCTGGAAGGCCAACAGCACCCGACCCATGGAGGTGCAATAGGCCGGAAGGCGCGAACCAATGTGAAGATCCACGCTCATCATGCGATTCACCGTCGTTCTGGCAATGTAGACGATGTCATCACCATCGAGAGTGGCGACGGAAAAGCTTTCGCGTAGCTGTGCGCTCATGCGCTCAAGAATCGGTTGCGCCGCGCTTGAAAGGTTGTTGCTCGAAGTATAGGTGTGGCTTAGCGTGAGCATCTTCGGTCGCAGAGAATACCGTTGGCCGTCTTCCGCTCCAGCAAATCCAAGCTTCGTCAGGGTATAGAGACATCGCCGAACAGCCGCTCGCGAAAGTCCAGTTTTGACGCTCAATTGAGAGATGGTCATCTGGCGCGTCTGCTGCGAAAACGCCTGGATGACTGCCAGGCCGCGGGCAAGGGAGGTCATGAAGTTCGGATCGCCGGTGTATTGCTCCAGAGACTGCGCCGGTGTGATTCGCTTTGCCGGATCCACTGTTGCGGGAGGAAGAGACGTGGCAACTTCGGCGGGCTTCGTTTCCGTTGGCATTGGGACTCCTGTCCGCGTTCGTGCGATACCCGGACTTCTATAACGATAAACGCACGGAAGGTCGTGCGCAAATCGAGGCACCGAAGGTAGCATTGTTAGAATCGAACTCGCATGAACTCAAGATTTGCTCCCCCCCGACTTTCAGGAACCCCTTGCTACTCCCATCTCTAACGGGCAAAGCTCTGCCAGGTGAAGCTGCCTGTTCGAAATTAAGACCACAGAAGCCCATGCGAGTTCCCGGCGTGGGCTTTTCTGTGTAATGACACTTGCTATTCAACCGGAGAATCAAGGACCATCATCCCCATGAACCGCCGTGAACTTCTGCGCACTGCTGCCCTTTCTGCCGCCACCCTTCCTGCCCGTAACCTCTTTGCGCAGGCGCCTGCTTCCTCCGAGATCAAGCAGGTCCTGGTCGTCTTCAAATGTCACCTCGACGTAGGATTCAGCGATACGCAGGTGAACGTCATGCGGAAGTACTTCGAGGTCTACTTCCCCCAGGCCATTGCTCTCGGCGCGGCCCAACGCGAGCAGGGAAAAGATCCCTACACATGGACGACAGGCTCCTGGCTGCTCTATGAGTACCTTGAACGGTCCTCACCAGCGCAGCGCAAAGTAGTGGAAGCTGCGATTACGAATCGCGATCTCGCATGGCACGCGCTCCCTTTCTCCTGGGAGACGGAGGCGATGGATCGCACACTCATCGAAGGTGGACTTGGCTTTTCCGAAGAACTGGATCGCCGCTTCGGAACGAAGACTACCGGCTCTAAGATGACGGATGTTCCCGGCCATTCTCGCGGCCTGATCGCTCCACTCGCAGCGCATGGCGTGACGTTTCTGGATATCGGTGTGAACGCCGCCAGCACTCCTCCCGACATTGCTGACCTTTCGCTTTGGCAGGACCCTACGGGAGCGCAGATCGTCCTCGCCTATCACCGCATGGACTACGGCGGGACCATCCTCGTTCCAGGCTCTACGCTCGCGTATTCCATGCACGTACGGAATGACAACAGCGGTCCGCATACGCCAGAAGAGATTGCTGCGATCTACGCCGATCTTCGAAGGCAGTTTCCAAATGCTGAGGTTAAAGCTGCGTCCCTCACCGACATAGCGAACGCAATCGCTCCTTTCAAGAGCAATCTGCCTGTGGTCAAGCAGGAGATTGGGGACACTTGGATTCACGGGATCGTCAGCGATCCACCCAAGCTCGCGGAGTATCGCGCAATCGCACGGCTTCGGCAGCAGTGGATTCAGGATGGCCGGTTCGTCATTGGGGATGCTACCGACCGTCGCTTCCTTCGCCGCTATCTGCTCGCGGTCGAACATACCTGGGGCACGGATACCAAGAGCTACCTCGACAACGATCACTACCGTCCTACAGCCATTGTCGCGGCTGACCAGCAGGGGCTTCCGGGCTACGCGCGGATGGAGACAAGTTGGAAAGAAAAACGTGATGACATCACAGAAGCCATCGGTACTCTGCCCTCGGCGCTTCAGATGCAGGTAGCCACTGCTTTGCAAAAGCTTGATCCCGTCGAGCCTTCCTCGAACGGCATGCACCCCGTGCGCGTCGGCGAAGTCATCGAGTGTCCTAACTTTCTGCTCACCTTCGATGCAACGGGAGCCATCACTCGCCTGCAAAATCGCAGGTCACAGAAGGAGTGGGCTTCCCCTGCGCATCCGCTGGCGGTCTTCACCTACCAGACACTTTCTTTGCAGGAGTTCACGGATTTTATTGCGCTCTATATCCATTCCACTGCAGACTGGGCCTACAAAGACTTTGGCAAACCCAACATCGATCACTTCGGTGCGCAGAGTGCCGAATGGCATCCGCGCCTTCGCGGCCTATGGTCAAATCGTCTGCCCACCGCACGTCGAATTCTCGCGGAGTTGGTTATCCCTCAGCAACCCACGACAGCGGCGGGGACGGTTCTACTCGAAAATATTGCTCCGCCTCGGCAGCTCTTTCTGGAGTTACTGCTCCCTGACGCGGAACCGACGATCCAAATCACGTTAACAAGCCTCAGCAAACCAGCTAACCGAATGCCCGAGGCCATGTGGTTTAGCTTCAACCCCATTGTGCCGACCGGCACGCAGGGGTGGAGCGTGGACAAGGTGAATCAAACGGTGAAGCTGGACGAAGTCATTCGCGGTGGCAGCCGCACAATGCACGCGGTGACTACTGGCATTCGTTACGAAGGCGCGGAGGGCAACTTCAACCTGAGCACGCTGGACGTCCCTCTGATTGCGGTCGGCAAGAGGTCTCCGCTCAACTTCGCCAAAGATCATCCGCCGATGAACGCAGGCTTCCACGTGAACCTGTACAACAATGCCTGGGGAACAAACTATCCGCAGTGGTGCGGTGGAGACTGGATCTTCCGCTTCAACCTCAGCGCTTAGAGAATGACGTTGTCGAACATGCTCTGCTCGCGCGTGGCCTCCTGGGGTCGCGCGGCAGCGGCAAGAAGGTAATACTCTTCGCCTCCGTGTTGGTCCCAGAACGGTTTCACATTGTCGAAGACGGGCAACTGCGAGGCGTGCTGATGAAAGGCCTTGGTCTTGACGTCTTGCACTGACCGGATGTCCAGACTCAGCGTCCAGGGTGCGGGCATCAGCGGATCGCGGTCGGGAAAAACAAAGCTCGTGCTTTGGTGATAGAGCTTTTGCGGCGCAAACGGTTCTTCTGTACCGACGAAGCGTTTTGACCGGGCCGACCAATGGAAGGCGGCGCTCGTGAAGCAAGCGATCATGGTGTGGTCCGCATGTGTGTTAATGGCGCCGTCCAGGCCGAAGGTCAGGACGACCTGCGGCTTCCATGAGCGGATCCGTTGGACCAGCTTGCCCGCTACTTCGGGGAAGCTGGCAAATTCAAGCTTCCCATCCTGGTAGTCCAGCAGTTCATGCTTGGACACGCCGAGAACATCGCAACTCGCCGCAAATTCTACGCGGCGTATTTTGCCTAACTCTTCTGCGGTCTTAGCAATACCTCGATTGGTTGCAGCCTGTCCGTCCGTCAGACAGAGCACATAAGTTTCAACGCCTTCACGAGCCGCCAAAGCCAGCGCGCCACCAAAGGCAAAACACTCATCGTCCGGATGGGCGATGACGCACATCAATCGCTTACTCAAAGTTCGTTTCCCTCGTAGATTTCTTCAAACAGAATTTCACTCGTTGCCATACGCATCTCCAGGGCGGCCTCCGGATCTGCTTCGGCGACGGGCGCAAAACTCCGGCGGTGCAGTGGAGTGGGGCCAAACTCTTTCAAAGCCCTGCGATGCTCAGGCGTGCCATATCCCTTATGCGATTCCATCCCATACTGTGGATGTTCCTCTGCGAACTTGCGCATCATGGCGTCGCGGTAGACCTTCGCAACGACGCTGGCCGCAGCAATCGACAGGCTCAGGGAATCTCCATAGACGAGCCGGGTCTGCGCGCATGGATCGCTAATCCGCATGGCATCGATCAAGATATGGTCGGGACGAACAGTAAGCGCGTCTACCGCCATCTGCATGGCCATGCGCGAAGCCTGATAGATATTGAGCCGGTCGATAGTCTCGGCATCGACGGCGGCAATACTCGCGGCCAGCGCTACCGAACGAATCTCCGCGTCGAGTTCTTCCCGTTGCTCACGGGTAAGCTGCTTGGAGTCGCGAAGGCCCTTTGCCGCCAGCCAGCCCATCTCCTCAGGCAGGATCACGGCCGCAGCTACGACGGGACCGCAGAGAGCCCCTCTCCCTACTTCATCCACACCTGCAATCACCATAAATCCAAGGTGACGCAGAGCCTGTTCGGGCGCGTCACTGCAGATCAGGGTGCGCAACATCTGGTCTTTGGTCGTTCCATTGCCGTAGAAACGCCTTGCCTTCGGCATAGACTTTGCCGCTGGCTGTGCCGAAATGCAAGAGCTTCTTTTTTTACCTAACTTCATCACTTCCCAACAGTTTATAACCGCTGCGGTTCCTTATCCTGAATCGTCCCGTACAACCCTTGTTTCGCGATTCTGGAGAACGACGATGCTTACACAGCTCTACCACTGGTTGCGCTGACAAGAGCTTCTGGAGAACGCAAAAAAGCCGGCTTGTGCCGGCGTTTTTGCGTTGAAATCAAAGAGGGAACTAAACCGAGCGAGCGACCTCGCGCAGACGGGCAGCTTTGCCCCGAAGACCACGCAGGTAGAAGAGTTTGGAGCGGCGAACTTCGTACGACCGAACCTTCTCGACCTTGTCGACCACTTTAGAATTGAATGGGAAGATGCGCTCCACACCCTGGCCAAAGCTCATCTTGCGGACGGTGAAGCTGGCCTGGGGTCCGTGAGAAAGGGCAATGACCATCCCCTCAAACGCCTGCAAGCGCTCCTTTTCGCCTTCCTTGATCTTCACCTGCACGCGAACCGTATCGCCTGCTTTGAAATCGGGAAGATCGGTACGCTGCAACTTGGCAGCAAGTTTCTGCATGATCGGATGAATCGACATAAGACGCACTTTTCCTTCGTGAACTCGAATTCCTAGTTTACACAAAAAAGCCCGGATGCGCATCAGGATGTGCAACATTTCTGGTTCAGTTTGTCTCCAGAACAGAAACCACAATTTTTCCATGTCTGCTAGGGCTGCGGATTTTTCCGCCATAGGCGTCGGAGGCCTGCTCAAGCAGTACAACCGCGCCCACAAAGGTGTTGATTCTCTTCTCTTTAATCCAGTCTGCAATCACGGCTAACTGCTCGCCCTTGGGCTCGACGATAAAGAAGGCATCTTTGACGCGCTGCTCCTCTAAGCCCTCGCTTTGAGCGGCAATCGTGACCAGCCGTCCTTCAGGTTTGAGTACGCCCCAGGACCGTTCGAGGGTTTCTCCTCCGATGCCGTCGAAGACGACATCGACCTCCTCCAAACCGTCCTCAAACGGCGCGCCCAGATAATCCAGGACCTCGTCTGCTCCGAGCTGCTTCAGGAATTCGACACTGCGCTGAGAGGCCGTGGCGATCACATAGGCGTTGTGAAGATGCGCGAGTTGCACCACGAATAGGCCTACGGCTCCCGCTCCGCCATGCACAAGAACGCGCTCTCCGGGTTGCAGCCTGGCGCGCTCAAATAAGCCTTGCCATGCTGTCAATGCTCCAATAGGAACGGTCGCTGCTGCCTCGTGCGTGAGGCTCGGTGGTTTCGCCGTAATGTTTTCAGGCCGGGTAGTACAGAACTCCGCCGTCGCTCCCTCGGCGAACCAATCGTTCATGCCAAAGATTTCCTGCCCAACCTGCAAACCCCGAACGTTCGTTCCAAGGGCAGCGATCACCGGAGAATTCATGTCCGGGAATGGCATCGATCCGCGGTTCGCCTGTGCTTGTATGCGAGGTCGGATACCAGAGAAGCTCCGTCGGCGTTACACCCGCAGCGTGAACGCGAATCAACACTTCGCCTTCTCCCGGGATGGGCCGAGGCACTTCAGCGGGGCGGAGTAGCGGATCTGCGCTGGTGCCGTTGACCTGCATTGATTTCATAAGTCACTCCGATTCGTTTCGGGGCGCTTTGTCCAACAGACGAAGATCTTCTGCTCCGAGCTCTGCTTTGTCCAGAAGTTCAGGTCGGTTTTGCTTCGTCTTCAGGAGAGCCTGTTTTCGCCTCCAACGCCGGATGGCCGCATGATCGCCGCCAGCAAGTACCTCGGGCACCATATGCCCGCGAAATTCGACGGGTCGTGTGTAGTGCGGATAGTCAAGCAGGCCGCCACTTCCGTGAACAGCCTTGGGCGCATCTGCGTTCGCGAGGGGAAGAGTGTGGTCTTCACGGCCAAAGCTCTCAAACCGGGCTGATTCGGAGTTGCCGAGTACCCCGGGAAGCAGTCGCACGACGGCATCCAGGATCACCGCAGCACCGAGTTCCCCTCCACTTAAAATATAGTCGCCGATTGAAAGCTCGCGATCGCTGAGTAGCTGCGAAACACGTTCGTCGACTCCCTCATAGCGACCACAGATGAAGACAATGCGCTCCAGGGTGGCGAGCTCGCGCGCGAGCGCCTGCGTGAATGGCGTCCCTTGCGCCGAGAGGAGAATGACGGTCTCTTTTCCGGGATCGCGAACAGACTTCGCCGCAACGCCCAGAGATTCCACCGCGGCAAAGATAGGTTCGGGCTTCATCACCATGCCCTCGCCGCCGCCGAACGGGCGGTCGTCCACGGTGCGATGACGATCGCTCGTCCATTGCCTGAGGTCATGGCACTGTACCTCTGCAACACCTGCCGCTAAGCCTCGTCCTACAACGCCGACCGCATGCACTGAGTCGAAGAAGCCCGGGAAGATCGTAATCATGTCAAAACGAAGCATCCCATATCGTCGCAGATCGTTCGCTGAGAATCGAGAGGCCGCGTCC
>Ga0247762_1000021_pt1 | contig 110643 bp, 97 predicted proteins | sample UWRJL081202R4_FD_181016 | JGI IMG/M metagenome (GOLD analysis project Ga0247762, IMG submission 181016) | Plant litter microbial communities from Arlington Agricultural Research Station in Wisconsin, United States - UWRJ-L081-202R-4 | ecosystem: Environmental > Terrestrial > Plant litter >...
CGCGTGCCTGATGCGTTGAATGCGCGCGACAACGTCGCGGTCGCGGCGATGTACGGTAAGCGCAAGATTGGAGTTTCCGCAGCGCGTGCCGAAGCAGAGCGCCTGCTGGATCGCGTGAAGTTCGAAGGCAATCTCGAAGCGCATGCCGACCAGCTCACCTATTTCGACCAGAAGCGGATCGAACTTGCGCGCGCGCTTGCCTGCGCGCCGGATGTGCTTCTGCTCGATGAATGGCTCGCAGGGCTGAACCCCTCCGAACTCGAGCGCGGCATCGAACTCGTCCAATCGCTGCGCGGCGAAGGCATTACAGTCGTCATGGTCGAGCACGTAATGCACGCAATCCGCTCGCTCTGCTCGCATGTCGTGGTTTTGAGCGCCGGCAAAGTGATCGCTTCCGGCACGCCCGACGAAGCGCTTGCGCATCCCGACGTCATCCGGGTCTACCTCGGAGACGAGCAATGATCGAGGCGAAGAACCTCTCCGTTTCCTATGGACGGCACATCGCGCTGGAAGATGTTTCGATCAAGCTCGAGCGTGGCGATCTTACCGTCGTGCTCGGCGCGAATGGCGCCGGCAAGACGACGCTCGTCAATGCAATCGCAGGCATGGTGCCGCTCAGCGCAGGCACGATCACGCTCGACGGCAGAAATATAACGCACGAGCCTGCGCATAACCGCGTGAAATATCGCCTCGCGACCGTACCGCAAGGACGCGGCCTTTTTCCCGATATGTCGGTCGAAGACAATCTCGCGCTCGGCAGTTTTGTTTCGAACGACAAGGACGAAATCGAATTTCGCCGCGCCGAAATCTTCCGGGTATTTCCGCGTTTGAAAGAACGCGCGAAGCAGGCGTCGAGCACGATGTCGGGCGGTGAGCAACAGATGCTTGCGATCGGCCGGGCGCTTATGTCCTCGCCCGCTTATCTCCTGCTCGACGAACCTTCGCTGGGACTGAGCCCGGTTCTGACCAGCGACCTCTTCAAGACCATCCGCAAGATCGCGGATAAAGGCGTCGGCGTTCTGCTCGTCGAACAGAACGCGTTGCAATCGCTGAAAATCGCAGAGCACGCCTATCTCGTCGAGACCGGACGTGTGGTCGATCAGGGTCCGGCGCAGGGCTTACGTTACGACGCAAGCGTGATCGAAACCTATCTGGGCGGCCGCAAGGCGCTGCCTTCGCCAGCGAAGCCAAAGCTCATAAGCAACTAACTTTATTTTTCTACATCTGCGCCGGCAGCCAGGTCGCGATCGCCGGGAAGATCACGAGGATCGCGAGCCGCAGAATATCCGTGATGATGAACGGCAACACGCCGTAGAAGATCGTCGTGATCGTCACCTTTTCGATGACGCTTTTTATCACGAAGATATTCATGCCGACCGGCGGATGGATCAGCCCGAGTTCGACGGTCATCACGATGATCACGCCGAACCAGATCGGATCGAAACCGAGCGCCTGAATCACCGGAAAGATGATCGGCACCGTCAGGATGATCATCGCAAGCGCATCCATCAGGCAGCCGAGGACCAGATACATCAAGAGAATCAGAATCAGCACGCCGTAAGGTCCGATGCCGAGGCCGGTAAGAAATGCCGTTACCTTCTGCGGCGTCTGCGTGATCGTGAGAAAATATCCGAACAGGATAGCGCCGATCAGAATCGTGAACACAGCTGCGGTTGTCCGCGTCGCATCGAGCAATGAGCGGAGAATATCCGCGCGTGACAGGCGGCCGCGCGCAATTCCGATGATGAAAGCACCGGCTGCGCCCATACCTGCGGCTTCCGTCGCTGTAAATTTCGGCATGAACGGCAGGCCGTAAAGACCGCCGATCACGAAAGCGAAAAGCAGGAGCGTCGCCCAGATATCCTTGAGCGCGGCAAGCCGCTCGCTCCATGGTGCGCGCGGACCGGCAGGCAGAAATTTCGGACGGACAACACTGATCGCGGTGATGGTCAGCATATACATCGCGACCGCGAGCGCGCCCGGGAGGATTCCGGCGATGAAGAGCTTCGCCACATCCTGCTCGGTGATAAGCCCGTAGACCGCAAGCACCGTCGAAGGCGGAATCATGATGCCGAGCGTGCCGCCTGCGGCGATTACGCCGGTTGAGAAAGAATCTGGATAGCCGAAGCGTTTCATCTCCGGATAAGCGACCTTGGAGAAGGTAGCAGCGGTCGCTACAGACGAACCGCAGATCGCGGCGAAACCGCCACACGCCGCGATCGTGGCGATACCCAAGCCGCCGCGCAGATGACCGAGAAACGCGTTGGCCGCGCGAAACAATTCGCGGCTCATGCCCGATGTCGTTGCAAACGCGCCCATCAGCAGGAACAACGGCACCACCGCGAAATTCCAGTCGGTGACCGTGCGCATCGTCGTGTGACCGACAATTTTTAACGCGGGTCCTGCGCTCGTGAGATAGCCAAAGCCTGCGACGCCGACGAGGCCCATGGCCATGCCGATCGGTACACGCAGAAGCATCAGCGCAAACAACAAAACGAAACCGGCGATTGCTACGCCATCAGGACCGAGAGTCATGCGTTCACTCCACGGCCTTGATCACATCCGGCGGCGGCGCGATCAGATCAGGGTAAAAAACCAGCCGATAGGTGCGGATTGCAATCAGCAAAACCGCAGCCGCGTCACCAAGCCATGCGAGCAGGAAGAACGGCCAATGCGGAATGCGGAGGCCGAAAGATTGCACATTCGCGGCGTACGTCGTCGTGACCTTGTCGAACAAAGTGTAGGTCTGCACCGCGACGACAAAGAGCAACACGAGTGTCGCAAAGATATCGATAATCCGCTGCCAGTCTTTGTCGACGTTTGCCCAGATCAGATCGACGGTGATGTGCGCGCCGCGATAGGAGGTCGCCGCGATGCCCCAGAAAATCAGAATGCCGAGCAGCATCTGGCCGAGCTCGTAGCCGTCCGGAACGTCGATCGAAAACAAATTCCGAAGCATCACGGTTAGGAAAACGAGCGTAGCGACGATGCCGATAAAGATCGCCGCGATCAGTTCGATCCCGTCGATGAAGCGATCCATCGCATTGCGTTTCAAGAAATCCCCCGGCCCGTAATAATTGATTTGGGCGACAGCAGTTTCCCTGCCGCCGCCCGATCAATGCAGCGCTTAGTACGCCGCCTTGTACTTCGCGAGCGTGTCTTTCAGTTCTTTCATCGCGGTCGATGCGTCGACACCGGCCTTGGTCACGCCTTCTGCCCAAGCCTTTTCGAGCGGCTCGGCGGCTTTGCGCCACTGCGCAAGCTGATCGGCGGAGATGTCATAGACCTCATGACCCTTCGCTTCTTTCAGCTTGGTGCGGCCGGAGGCTTCGTAGTCGGCCCATGGAGCCGCAACCTTCAACGCCCAGTCGGTCGAGCAGTGATCGTCGATGACCTTCTTCTGGTTCGCCGACATGCGGTCATAAACGCCCTTGTTCATCACCCACGCAAACGTGGTCGCATAGAGCGGCACGTTCATGTGAAACTTGGTGACGTTGTCGATCTTGAAGAGAAGGATCGAACCCCACGGGAAGGTGACGGCGTCGGCAACACCCTTTTCGAGAATGTCGCGGACTTCAGGTGCAGACGACTGCACGTTGGTGCCGCCGAGCAGGGTCACGAACTGGCCCATGGTCGCGTGCGCGGGACGAATCTTCATGCCCTTGATGTCGCCGGGGACCATGACCTTCTTGTTCGACGAATGAATCGCGCCGGGATCGTGCACGAAAGCGAGACAGAACTTTACGTCCTTCATCTCTTTCTCGGCATATTTGCGATACCAGGCATCGAGCGCCTGCGATCCGCCCTTGCCGTCGGTCAGCAGGAACGGAAGTTCGCCCGCGGCAATGACCGGGAAACGGCCCGGCTGATAGCCCGGATTGATGTAGGTCACGTCGGCGATGCCGTCGCGCGCCATATCGTAGTGGTCGAAAGCCTTGCCGAGCTGCTGCGCCGGAAACACCGTGAAGGTGATGGTGCCGTTCGACGCCTTCTGAACTGAGTTGCCCCAGTCTTCCATCGCCTTTTGCAGCGGATGTGCCGGCGGAACCCAGTGGCCGAGTTTCAGATGAACCGGCTTGTCCTGCGCCACCGCCGAACCGGCGATGCCGAGTGCAAGCAAAGCCCCCAGCGCAATCATGCGCACTTTCATTGCAGTCCTCCCTTTTGCCCCGGCTTATTTTTTGGCGTTGCCGGATTCGGTTAGCCGGTTGGCACCGGCAAGTGTTAGTTATGGCTTAGAACTATCGATTGATTTTCTTCTCTCTGCCAGCCCTAACTGTATAGGACCCCAACCAAGCGGGTCGCCTGATCGGGAATACGAAGTTTATATTTGAGCCGAAGCGCCAAGGGGTTGTAAAGTAAATTAGTTGGGTACAAAACCAATTTTGGCCTAGTATCTTTCACGGACTTTCTTGAACGCGCCGCGCGCGGCCGCACCGGATCAAGCTTACGATGAAACAAGAGTCTCTCTCCCGCAGCGCGGAAAGCGAAACCGCCTCGCCGCGCAAAAGCGCAGCCAACGAGAATGTCGATTTCGGACCGCTCGCGAACTGGGTCGGTTTTCACCTGCGTCTTGCACAGACCGCTTCGTTTCAGGCTTTCGTGCAGGAAGCGCGCGAAGTCGATCTGAGCCCGGGACGTTTTGCGACGCTGTTGTTGATCGGCCGCAATCCTGGAATCAGCCAGACCGCGCTTGCCACCGCGAACGGACGGGACAAGTCGACGCTCACGCCGATCCTCGAGGATCTGGAGCGCCGCGGCTTCATCATGCGCGAAAAAATGAAATCGGATCGCCGCAGCTATCAACTGACGCTGACGGACGCCGGCAAGAAGATGCTGGATCAGCTCACCGTCTGCGCCAAGCGCCATGACGATAATCTCGACCGCATCATCGGGCCGAAGGACCGCGCGAAGTTTCTGAAGACTTTGCAGAAGATCGCGGCCGAGATCGGCCGCAGCGAATAAGCGAAACGGAAAGCGCAGAGAAATGGCTGAAGTCTCGTTCCATAGCGAGATCAAGAGTCTCAAGCTCGGTAAAGGCGAAGTCTTCCGCGGCGAAGGCATTCTCGGCGTGACCAAGGCGCTGTTGCAGTCCGGCGTTGCCTATGTCGGCGGCTATCAGGGCGCGCCGGTGAGCCATCTGCTCGACGTGCTCGTGCAGTCGGAAGAATTGCTTTCCGAACTCGGCGTTCATCTGGAGACCTGCACCAACGAAGCAGCGGCAGCGGCGATGCTCGGCGCCTCGATCAATTATCCGCTTCGCGGTGCCGTGACATGGAAGTCCATCGTCGGCACGAATGTCGCCGCCGACGCGCTTTCCAATCTCGCTTCCGCCGGCGTGATGGGTGGAGCACTCATCGTCGTCGGCGAAGACTACGGCGAAGGCGCAAGCGTCATTCAGGAACGCACGCATGCTTTCGCGCTGAAGTCTTCGCTATGGTTACTCGATCCGCGCCCCGAGCTTTCGACCATCGTTGACATGGTCGAGAAAGGTTTCGAGCTTTCGGAAGCGAGCAGCACGCCGGTGATGCTGGAACTGCGCATCCGCGCCTGCCACGTCTACGGCAGCTTTGAAGCGAAGGACAATGTCGCTGCGAAGTTTTCGGCAAAGCATCGCATTCCGTCTCCTGCGGCTTTCGAATACGACCGGCTGAGCCATCCGCCTGCGACCTTCGCGCAGGAAAAGCACAAGACCGAGCAGCGTCTGCCGCAGGCGCAGAAGTTCATTCTCGAACACAAGCTCAACGAAATTCTCGGCCCCGAGAACAGCGATGTCGGCATCATTGTGCAGGGCGGCCTGTTCAATGTCCTGAACGGACGGCTTGCGCTTGCGGGCCTCTCCGACTCCTTCGGCGACACGAAAGTGCCGACGCTCGTGCTCAACGTCACCTACCCGCTCGTGCCCGAGCAGATCGTGAAATTCTGTGCGGGCAAGAAGTCCGTGCTGATTGTCGAGGAAGGCAATCCGGAATTCATCGAGCAGTCCATCGGGCAGATTCTGCGCAAGGCCGATCTGAATACGAAAATTTTCGGGAAGGACGTGCTGCCGCTCGCGGGCGAATACACGCCGCTCGTGATGGCGCGCGGGCTCACGAAATTCTTCGAAGCAAATGGCAGCAAAGCTGCTTCGCTCGACGAATGGATCGCGCAGACGGAAGCGCATCAGAAAGAAGTCGCTACCGCGCTCGGCGCTCCGCTTCCGCCACGCCCGCCGACCTTCTGCACCGGTTGCCCGGAACGTCCGGTTTTTTCGGCGATGAAATTGCTGAAACAGGAAATGGGTCCGGTGCATGTCGCAGCCGACATCGGCTGTCATGCCTTCGGCACCTTCGCGCCGTTCAGTCAGGGTAATTCCATTCTCGGTTACGGCATGTCGCTCGCGTCAGCGGCGGCGGTTTCCGGCACGCAGAAGAATCGCCCGGTCTCGATCATGGGCGATGGCGGTTTCTGGCATAACGGACTGCTCACCGGCGTTGCTGGTGCGACGTTCAACAAGACCGACTCCGTTCTGATCGTCATGAACAATGGTTATTCGAGTGCGACCGGCTTGCAGGACATTCCTTCCAGCGTGCCGGAAATAGACGGGCGCGGTAATGGGCTTGAGATCGAAACCACGCTGAAAAGTCTTGGCGTGCCTTGGGTGAAGCGGCAACGCACCTACGGCGTCAAAGGCATGATGGATACGTTGCGCGATGCGCTGACTTCCGACGAAAAAGGTCTGAAGGTCGTGATCGCCGACGGCGAATGCCAGCTCGCGCGCCAGCGCCGGGTAAAGCCTGCTTTCGCGAAGATGAAGAAGGAAGGCAAACGCGTTGAGCGCACGCGCTTCTGGGTCGATCCCGACGTCTGCACTGGCGATCACTCCTGCATCCGTCTCTCCGGCTGCCCTTCGCTCACGATCAAGCCGAACGAAGATCCGCTGCGCACCGATCCGGTCGCGCATGTGAACAACGACTGCATCGGCTGCGGACTCTGCGGCGAGGTCGCACACGCAGCCCAGCTCTGCCCGTCTTTTGCCGAAATCAAAGTGATCGAGAACCCGAATTTCTTCGATCGCCTGCGGCATCGCATTTCGTCCGCACTCATTCGCCTGCTCGGCGGCAACCGCGCGGCGCCGATGCCTGCGCCTGCGGAATAAGCGATGACAGACCCGCGCCCGGTTCGTCTTTTGATTGCAGCGCTCGGCGGCGAAGGCGGCGGCGTGCTCGCATCCTGGATCACGAATGCAGCGGTCGCGGCCGGTCATGTCGCACAACGCACTTCGATTCCGGGTGTCGCGCAACGTACCGGCGCCACCACTTATTATCTCGAGATCGTTCCGGTCTCTGCAAACGGCGCAAAGCCCATTCTTGCGCTGAACCCGGCACCCGGCGAAGTCGATGTCATGCTCGCGAGCGAACTTCTCGAAACGACGCGCGCGGTACAGGCCGGAAGTATCACGCCGTCCCGCACCCATCTGATCGCTTCCACGCATCGCGTATTCACGGTCGATGAAAAGTCGGCGATGGCCGACGGGCGCATGAACCCGCAGAAGATGCAGGAAGTGCTGCGGAAATTCTCGAAGACCGCGCTGCTTGCCGATCTCGCCGCGACCGCGCGCGATGCCGGAAGTCAGTTGAACGCCGTCATGTTTGGCGCGCTCGCAGGCTCTAAGGCGCTGCCGATTGCGGATGACTATTTCCGCGCCGCGATTCGCGCGGAAGGCAAAGCAGTCGATGCCAATCTGCGCGGCTTCGACGCCGGTTATGCGCTCATGTCACCAGGCGCGAAGCAGACGGCGGAACCGAAACTCGTTGCCCGCGCACCCCGCGCAGAAAATCAGCTGGAGGCCCGCGCAGTCCGTACGCTTCCGCGAGATGCTGCTGAAATTGCGATCGAAGGCGTGCGTCGGCTCACAGACTATCAGAACCAGCGCTATGCCGAGCTTTATCTCGACCGGCTCGAGCGCTTCGCGAAGCATAGAAACGCAAGCACGGATTTCCTGCGCGAACTTGCGCGCCTGCTCGCTGTCCGCATGAGCTTCGAGGACACGATCCGTGTCGCACAACTGAAAATCCGCGAGGGCCGCATCGAGCGGCTCCGCCGCGAATCCGGCACCGGGAGCGACGCGCTTATCCACGTTTCCGAATTTCTCAAACCCGGACCGGAAGAAATCTTCTCGATGCTGCCGCCGAAACTCGGCCGCGCTGTGCTTCGCTGGATCGAGCGGCGCGGCTGGAGCGAAGTCTCGGTAAAGATGAAGGTATCGACCACAAGCTTCTTCGGATTTCTCCGGCTTCGCCTGCTCGCCGGTTTGCGCTGGTGGCGCCTGCACACGCTTCGTTACGCGGAAGAAAAGGCCTGGGTCGAACGCTGGCTCGATCTTGCCGAGCGCACGCTTGCGCAGGATGCCGAAGCGGCGAAAGCCGTCGTCGCAAGCGCTTCGCTCGTCAAAGGCTATGGCGAGACCATGAAGCGCGGGTTGCAAAACTGGAATCGTCTCGCGGATTTCGTGATCGAGCCGTTTCTGGAGGGCCGTTTGCCGCGCGAACAATTCGCCGGTGCGGTCACGCAAGGCCGCCTGGCGGCACTCGCCGACCCGAGCGGCAAGCCGCTCGGCGCGATGATCGAGTCGCTTCGTGCACTTCCGCGCCCGCAACAGATCGCTGCGGAATAACTCAGTTCTTCTCGGATAAAGGCTTGAGCCGCTCCGCAGGCATCGCTTCGGCCTGCATCGCGTCCGCGATCTTCTCGGCGTCGTTGAGATCGATCACCGGGATCGACGCATTCGCGAGTTTCTCGTCCGAAGCGACGGCGACGATGTAGTTGTCGTCGGGATACAGCAGCGGCTTCCCGACCTCGGCGCGATAAATTTCGATTTTCGGATGCCGGTGGCGCTTGAAGCCTTCGACGATCAGGAGATCGACCGGCGAAAGCCGCGGGAGAATATCGGCGAGATCGGGCTCGGGTTCGTTGCGCAACTCGCGGACATGCGCCCATCGGCGGCCTGAAGCGACGAATACCTCGGTCGCGCCCGCCATGCGATGCGTATGCGAGTCCTTGCCAGGGATGTCGATGTCGAAACCTTTGTGTGCGTGTTTCACCGTCGAGACCTTCAGGCCCCGGCCGACAAAAATGGGAATGAGCTTGGCGACCAATGTGGTCTTGCCCGAACCGCTCCAACCTGCGAGGCCGATAATGCGCATGACGGTTCTATAGCAGGCTGTTTGCTGCCCGCCCAAAGCGGCCTCTTGACGCCCGGCGAAACTCCGGCAGTCTGCCCGCAAATGCCCTTCGGGCGAGGATGATCCCATGACGGCTCTTTCGATTGCGATGCAGCGCGGCTTTCGCTTCGCGGCTTTTCTTGCGGTGCTTGTTCTCGCCGTACCGGCGAATGCGCAGGCTCCCTACGACGGGCCGATCTTCGACGCGCATCTGCATTACAACTGGGAGCCGACGCCGCATTATAATGTCGAGCAGGTGTTCGAGCTTTTGAAGCGCAACAATGTGCGCGGCATCCTGGCGACCAGCCGCCCGAATACCGGCACGGTTGCGCTTATGGAAGCGAAGCAGACCGATATCTGGGTCGTGCCTTTCATCCGCCAGTATAAAACGCGCGCGGATATCCCGACCTGGTTCAAGGACGATTCGATCTATGAAATGACGCTCTCCGAATTCAAGCGCGGCTACTATCGCGGCGTCGGCGAGTTTCATATCTACGGCAAGGCCGCGGCGACGGAAGGTGCGGCGAAGCTCGTCAAATTCGCGGTCGAAAACGATCTCTATATTCACGCACATTGCGACGTCGAAGCGCTCGAGCTGCTTTATTCGCACGACAAGCGCGCGCGGATCATCTGGGCGCATACCGGATTTTCGACGCCGCCCACCGAACTCAAAGCATTGTTTGCGAAATATCCTTCGCTGATGGGCGAACTTTCCTTCCGCGGCGGCATCACCGAATACAATGGAAGCCTCAGCGAAGAGTGGAAAGAACTCTTTACGAAGCATTCCGACCGCTTCCTGCTCGGCACCGATACCTGGATCACGCCGCGCTGGCTGCAATACGACGAGCTGATGAAGAATTATCGCGCGTGGCTCGGCCAGTTGCCGAAAGAACATGCGCAGCGTATCGCCTTCGGAAATGCCGAACGCCTGTTCCGCTCCGAGAAAAAGTAAGAAGCAAGACCGATGACCGCAGCAACCGGTATCTGGCCGCCGGCGGCGACGCCGTTTCGCGAAGATCTTTCGATCGATATGGAGCGCTATGTTGCGTTCTGTCACGAACTTTTGCGTGACGGCGCGCATGGCCTCGCGGTACTCGGGACGACGAGCGAAACGAACTCGCTCGATCTGGAAGAGCGCAAAGCCGTTCTGGAAAAACTGACCAATTCCGGAATCAATCCCGCGCAGTTGATCCCCGGCACCGGGGCCGCGTCTTTTGGCGATGCGGTGAAACTTACAAAACATGCGGCGGAGATCGGCGTGAAGGGTTCGCTGCTGTTGCCGCCGTTCTATTACAAGGGCGTGGCTGACGAAGGCCTGTTCGAATTCGTTTCCGAAGTGATCGGCCGTGTGAACTCGAAGCGGCTGCGGCTCTATCTCTATAATTTTCCGCAACAGACCGGGCTGATCTGGTCGCCGGAACTGATCGTAAAACTGCGCGGCGCATTTCCGGAAACCGTCGTCGGCATCAAGGATTCTTCCGGCGACGCGAACTATCTCAACACGCTCCTGGAAAAGTTTCCTGGCTTTGCGATCTTTCCATCCTCTGAATCGCTGATGGTCGAGGCGCTCGGCAAAGGTGCGGCGGGCTGCATCTCCGCGACCGCGAACACGCATGTGAAGCAAATTCGTGCGCTGTTCGACGGCTGGAAATCCGGCGAGGCGGCGGCAATGAACAAGCGCGCGAGTGCAATCCGGTTGCTGATTGCGTCTTATCCGCTGATCGCCGCTGTCAAGGCGACGCTTGCGGATCAGCGCAAGCATCGCGGCTGGCATCGCCTGCGCCCGCCGCTGACGCCGCTCGACGACAAGCAGACCGCCGAACTCCGCGAAAAGCTCGCCGCACTGGAAGCGGCCTGAACGTTAAAGTGGGCCGGCGCGTGGGCGGGACGAAAGTGCGAAACGCCTGAACATTCCTGCACTATCGCGGCGCATGGTTTGCGCGAAGCCGGACTTGGGCTAGAAACCGCTCAGCCAAGAACGTAATAGGACATAACAACCATGCAGAGGACCACGCCCCCGTTTCGCGCCGACCAGGTCGGCAGCATTTTGCGTACCGCGCCGCTGAAAGAAGCGCGCGCGAAGCATGAGAAAAAAGAGATCGACGACGCCGCGCTGAAGGCCGTCGAAGACACCGAAATCAAGAAGATTATCAAGAAGCAGGAAGAAGTCGGACTGAAGAGCATCACCGACGGCGAATTCCGCCGCTCGTGGTGGCACTTCGACTTCCTAAAAAAACTGGACGGCGTCGAAGGCTATCAGGCCAGCCAGGGCATCCAGTTCGCTGGCGTGCAGACGCGCGCGGAAAGCGTGCGCATCGTCGGCAAGATCGGCTTCTCGAACCATCCGATGATCGAGCACTTCAAGTTTCTGAAGGCCAACACCAAAGAAACCGCGAAGATGACGATCCCCGCGCCGTCGGTTTTGCATTTCCGCGGCGGCCGCAAAGGTATTTCCGAAAAGATCTATCCGGACCTCGACGATTTCTTCAACGATATGGGTGCGGCCTACAACAAGGCAGTGAAAGCGTTTTACGACGCCGGCTGCCGCTATTTGCAGTTCGACGACACGGTCTGGGCTTATCTCTGCTCGGAGAAAGAATTGCAGCTTGCGAAAGAGCGCGGCGACGATCCGGAAAAACTGCCGATGTGGTACGCGCGCACGATCAATCAGGCGCTCGCGAACAAACCGGCCGACATGACGATCACGACGCATGTCTGCCGCGGTAACTTCCGCTCGACCTGGGTTTCCGAAGGCGGCTATGAGCCGGTCGCTGAGCGTCTCTTCCAGGAAGTGAACTATGACGGCTACTTCCTCGAGTACGACAACGACCGCGCGGGCGGTTTCGAGCCCCTGCGCTTCGTGCCGAAGGGCAAGAAGCAGATCGTGATCGGCCTCGTCACCTCGAAGACCGGCGAACTCGAAAACCGCGATACGATCAAGAAGCGGATCGACGAAGCGACGAAATATGTCGCGCTGGATCAGCTCTGCCTCTCGCCGCAATGCGGCTTCGCTTCAACCGAGGAAGGCAACGTGCTGACCGAGGACGAACAGTGGGCTAAACTCAAAATGATCGTCGATGTTTCCAAGGAAGTCTGGAAATAAGAGAAAGAGGGCGGCGGTTAAAACGCCGCCCTTTTCGGTTCAGGAGTAGCGATGGCGAACGGTAAGGCTGCGAAAGCGACCGAGAGCGACGTGCGCACCGCCGAGAAACTCGATCTCGGCGAACTACCTTTGCTTTCTGGCTACATGCTTCGCCGCGCGCAGTTCGCAGCCTTCAACGATTTTCTGCGCTTTTTCGAGGATCTCGACGTGCGGCCCGTGCAATACGCGGTGCTTACCGTGATCGACCGCAATCCGGGTCTAAAGCAAAGCCAGGTTTCCGAAGCACTCGGCATCAAGCGTGCGAACCTCGTCGCCATTCTCGATGCGCTGGAACGCAGACAGCTTGCACGCCGCGAAGCGGTCGCGACCGACCGCCGCTCTTATGCGTTGCGGCTGACGGACAAAGGTTCGGCGCTGATGAAAGAATTGCGCGCGCGCTCGGAAGCACACGAAAAGCGTCTTGCCTCGACGATCGGCGAAAGCGGCCGCCAGCAACTTCTGAAATTACTGCATGGCGTCATCGAAGCGGTCGGGCCGGGCAGCGAAGGCGAAGAAGAGTAGTCGTAAAGCTTGGACTAGACTTCGACCGTCTTCTTGCCGCGCAGCTTGTTCGCGACTTCGTCCGGAATCGGCTTCGATTTGATCTTCGACGGATCGTCGGGATGGGTGCCGACCCAGACCCGCTTTTCATGCGCCTCGATCGCGAGCGCATCGCCCTTCCAGACCTTGTGCGAGATATTTAAGCTCGACTTGCCGAGTTCGGAGATCGTCGACTCGATCACGATGTCGTCCCCGAATTTCGAAGGGATCATGAATTTCGCACCGGTATCGATCATCGGAAAGCCGACGAAGTCATAGACTTCGCGCATCTGATACTTCGTGTAGCCGGTCGCGGCCTCCAAGAGCATAGCGGTCGAGTGGTCGAACATCGCGAAATAGCGCGGGTAATAGACGATTCCCGCCGGGTCGCAGTCGCCCCATTCGATCCGCACCTTGCGGCGATTGACGAACATTACTTACTTGCTCTCACTTGGGCGCCATGCGCAGCGACCCGTCGATGCGGACGACTTCGCCGTTGAGATAGCTGTTGCGTACCATTTCCATCGCGAGCGAAGCATATTGCTCCGGCCTGCCGAGCAGTTTCGGGAACGGCACCGAGGCCGCGAGGCTGCGCTGCACTTCTTCGGAAAGACCGAGCAGCATGGGTGTGAGGAAAATACCGGGCGCAATCGCAAGCACACGGATGCCGAACTGCGCGAGTTCGCGCGCAGCCGGCAATGTGAGGCCGACGATACCGCCTTTCGACGCCGCATAGGCCGCCTGCCCGATCTGGCCTTCATAGGCCGCGACCGAAGCGGTCGAGATGATGACACCACGTTCGCCGTCGGCGAGCGCTTCGGCATTCTGCAGGTCGGCTGCCATCAGGCGCAACAGATTGAAGGAGCCGATCAGATTGACGCGGATGATGCGGTCGAAATCGGCGAGCGCCTGGGGACCGTCCTTGCCGAGAATTTTCTTCGGCGTGCCGATGCCCGCGCAGTTGATGAGCACGCGGGCAATACCGTGCTTCTCGCGCGCTTCTTTAACGGCGGCGACTGCGCTGTCGGAATCCGAAACGTCGCATTTGATCGCGATGCCGCCGATCTTCGCGGCATGCGCTATCGCGGCTTCGAGATTTACATCTAACAGCGCTACCTTCGCGCCTGCCGCTGCGAGTGCCGATGCGGTCGCGGCACCCAAACCAGAACCGCCGCCTGTCACCAGCGCGGCATGACCTTTTACGTCCATCTCAATGCTTCCGTGCGTTCATGTTTTCGACGAGCAGCGCGATGCCCTGCCCGCCGCCAATGCAAGCCGAAGCAATGCCATAACGCAACCCCGCGCGCGACAGCTCACGCGCCAAGGTGACAGCAAGCCGTATGCCGGTCGCGCCGAGCGGATGACCGATCGCAATCGCGCCGCCGTTTACGTTGAGCTTGTTTTCGTCGAGCCCGAGTTCGCGCGCGCAGGCCATCACCTGCGCACCGAAGGCTTCGTTAATTTCGAAGCGCTCGATATCTGAAAGCTTGAGGCCGGCTTTTTCCAGCACCGCCTTGATCGCGGGCACGGGACCGATGCCCATAATTTCCGGCGGACAACCGACCGCAGCGCCAGCAACAACGCGCGCAAGCGGCGCCTTGCCTTTCTTCTTCGCGTAGTCGCCGGAAGCAACAAGCGCTGCAGCAGCGCCATCGACGACAGCCGATGAATTGCCGCCGGTCTGCACGCCGCCGAAGGCGGGACGAATTTTCGCGAGCGTCTCGATCGGCGACGGACGAATGTGCGTGTCGTCCTTCAGTTCTTCGATCTTGCTCGCAAGCTTGATGCCGCGCGCGTTGTATCCTTCGCGCTCGAATTTCTCGGTCTTTACCGGCGCAATTTCTCCGGCAAGGAAACCGCTCTTCTGTGCGGCCACCGCGCGCTCGAAGGAACGCACGGCGTAAGCATCCACCTCAGGGCGCGTGATCTGATATTTCTGCGCGAGATTCTCGGCGGTGTGGCCCATGGTTACGTCGGCCGCGGGATCGAGCAGCGCCTCCCACAGGAAATCCTTGAACTCGACTTGGCCCATGCGGAAGCCGTTGCGCGAAGTGTAGCTTGCCACCGGATTGCGGCTCATCGACTCCGCACCGACGCAAAGCGCGAGATCTACCCCGCGATGCGTGATCGCGTCAGCGGCCTGCATAATGACTTCGATGCCAGTGCCGCAGACCCGCTGCACCATGTGCGCGGGCACTTCGATCGGCACGCCGGAATAAAGGCCGACGTGACGCGGCAGCATGTAGGCGTCGAAGCTCGCTTGCGCCATGTTGCCGGTCACGACGATACCGACATCTTCCGGCGATAGCTTCGTTTTCGCGAAAGCTTCGCGCGCAACCTTGATGCCCATATCGATCGGCGACACCTGCGACAGCGCCCCGGTGTAATCCGCAAACGGCGTACGCACGCCGTCGATGATCCAGACGTCGTTCCAGCTTGCTGCAAGCGCCTTGCTTTCCGCCATGTTCTATCCTTCTGCCGAAATCACCCGCGCCGAAGCCGGGGTTGCATAAAGTTCTTTCACGAGATTTGCGCGCCGACCGAGCACTGCGCGCTGGTTGATCGAGCCCTTGTCCGTCATTTCGCCCCCATCCATCGACGGCGGCTCGTCCATCAGGATAATGCGCGTGAGGCGATTGGAACTGCCTGTGCTTTCCCGCATGAAAGCGATCAAGCGCTCTTTCACTTTAGTCCGCACGGCATCCGAATTCAGCACTTCCGCATCCGACATCTTCTTGTCGAGTTCGGGGTGCAGCGCGCGGATTGCCGGCATGTCCGGAATGCCGAGCGCGGTCACTTCGTTTTCGTTTTCGCCCGCAAGCACGACATCGCGCATATAGGGCTGGAAGCGGTTTATGGTCTGCGTGCGCAACGGCCCGACGCTGACCCAGGTGCCGGTCGAGAGTTTGAAATCTTCCGTGAGGCGGCCGTCGAAAAGCAGGCCTTTGCGCGGATCGTTCGCGTCTTCGAACTTCAGCGCGTCGCCAAGTTTATAGAAGCCTTCTTCGTCGAAGGCTTTCGAAGTCAGATCAGGCTGGCGCCAATAACCCGGCGTGATGTTCGGGCCACGCAACCGCGCTTCGAGTTTCCCTTGCGCGGGCACGAGCTTCAGTTCGATGCCAGGCCCGGGCAGACCCATATTCGTCGAATAGTCGCTGTCCCACATGCGGCCGAGCGCGAACGGCGCAGTTTCCGTAGAACCGAGGCCCGTGAGAAATGGAATTCGCTCGCCGCAGGTTTCCACTGCCAGATCTTTCATCGCTTCGAATACCGGCTGCGAGAGCGCGGCTCCTGCGAACCAGAGCACTTTCAGATTGCTGAAGAACTTCTCGCGCAATACCGCGTCCGCACGCAAGAACGGGATCAGCGCTTCGTAGCCCTTCGGAACATTGAAATACCAGGTCGGCGCGACATCGCGCAGATTTCGTACGGTCGCCTCGATCGCGCCCGGCGCGGGCTTGCCTTCGTCGATATAAAAGGTGCCGCCGTTATAGAGCACAAGACCGACGTCATGATTGCCGCCGGCAGTGTGATGCCACGGCGCCCAATCGAGCACGACCGGCGGCTCGTCCTGAAAATATTGCAGCGAGCCGCGCAGCATCACCTGATTGGAGCAGAGCATGCGCTGTGTGTTGATTACGCCCTTCGGCACGCCGGTCGATCCGGAAGTAAAAAGAAACTTCGCAATCGTATCGCCGTTCACTTTCGCATTGGCTTGCTCGATCGCCGAGGTCGGCTTCGTCTTTGCAAAATCGGAGAGCAAGGTTGTCTTGCGGTTCTTCAGCGGGTTCTTCGCGACGACAACCTCGATATCCCGCGGCACCACCGCCTCTATCGCTTTTTCGAACGGAGCGCCGTCGGCTGCGAAGACCAGGCCGGGCGTCAGCAGCTTGAAAATATCGCGAAGCTTTCCGAAGTCTGTTGAGATCAGCGAATAGGCCGGAGAAACCGGCGCATAGGCGATGCCCGCATACATCGCACCGAGGCCAAGCATCTGATGGTCGAGACTGTTGCCTGAGAGAATAACGAGCGGCATTTCCGCCGAAAGATTTCGCGACAACAATGCTTCGCCGTAGCTTTTTGCGAGCGATAACGCTTCCGCGTAAGTGATCTTGCGCCATTCGCCGCGCTCGTCGCGCTCCGCCATGAACACGCGAGCCGGCGTTGCTTTTGCCCAATGATCGAGCCGTTCGGTGATTTTTTCGGGATAGGGCGCGAGCTTATCCTGGCACGTCATATAGATCGTGCCGTCGGCGCGCTTCTCGATGAACGGCTCAAGGCGGCTCAGCCGAACCTTGCGCACCGGAATTTCGCTGGCGGCGGTTTCTTTAGGCCGCGCTGCGTTGGACATTCCCGTCTCCCGAATATCGAGCCGTTGATCGGCCTCTTCGAATTTCAGCGAACGACTTTCGGCGCGCGCTTTTCCAAGAACGCGCGCAGGCGATCTTTTGCTTCCTGATCCGACGACGCGACCGAAGAGATGATCGACTCCACGACATACCCGCCCGCGGTATCGAACTCCGCGATGCGCGGCAGCACGTTGGTGATCGCAAAATTCGTGAGCGGCGCGTTTTCGGCGATGCGCTTCGCAAGCTCGATGCCCTTCTTCAGGCCGTCGCCGTTCTCGACGAGATAATTCGAGATTCCCATCGCCTGCCCGTCTTCGGCGCCGAAGATGCGGCCGGTGAGCATCATGTCCATCATCTTCGCGGTGCCGATCAGGCGCGGAATGCGTACCGAGCCGCCGCCGCCGACGTAAATGCCACGGCTGCCTTCGGGCAGCGCGTAGTAAGCCGACTTCTCCGCGACCCGGATGTGCGTCGCGCAGGCAAGTTCAAGACCGCCGCCGACGACCGCACCGTGCAACACGCAAACCACCGGCGCCTTACCGAATTCGATGCGCTCGAATGCGTAGTGCCACGCGCGCGAATGATGGAAGCCTTCGGTGAAATCCGTTTCGGTCAATGAAGACAGATCGAGACCGGCGGAGAAATGCTCGCCTTCGCCGTGAAGCACGACGGCCTTCACTTCAGCCGGCAGGTCGATGAAGAAGTTTTCGAGGCCGCGGACGATCTCGTTGTTCAGCGCGTTGCGCTTGTCGGGACGAGCAAGCTTCAGAATCGCGATTTCGCCGTCGAACGAAACGGACAATTCGCGCGGCAGACCCTGTGCGAGCCGTGCCTGGGCGGAGGTGGCGGCCATTTCAACTCCCCGATCTTTATTTTGTTATATAATATAACTTTCTAGCGGAGCCCGCAAGATGCGAATTTCATTAAATAAAACAATCCGTTACCGGCCGGGCAATTACAGGACTTCGTACAGATCGAGCTTCACTTTCATTTTCTCACGCGCGCCGACCGCGATCGTGAGCACCCGGTTCAGCCACTCCGCCTTCGGGTCAGCCGTCTCGAAACGCACGCAGGTCCGGAAGTAATAAAGGCTTCGATCCACCGCCTCGCCCTTCGCGAGCTTCGCGATCACTTCCGGCGGGCCATGGCGGAGACCGGCACTCGTCACGAGCACGAAGCTGCCGCCATCGATCTGAAACGTGTACTTCGCGAAGATATCTGCGACGCCGTCGGAGCGGATGATCTGCCAATCGGCCCCGCCCGGCAGGATTTTTCCGCTCACGCGCGGGCCCGAAACCGCTCCGCCGACGATATTGATTACGCGCCGCTCGCCATAAGGCGTCTTGCCGAAGAGTTGCGGCTCTTCGAGATCGGCTTCGATGCGAATGATCGGATCCTTCGAAAGCATCTTCACTTCCTCAAATTCTTTTTCGTGCGAACGCTTAGCGCGCAACGCGTCACACCAACATCGTTAATTGCTTTTGCGACTCACTCGCGAATGAAACATTTTGATAGACGCGCTCTATTACTTTTCGTGAATCGACTCGAAAACTCGCACGTGCGGCACGAGGATTCGTGCAGTGCATCAACGATTTCAGCCACTTCCGTGGAATAATGTATGCATAATTTGCTGGACTCCGTGAAAGTTCGGATTAGCTTTCGAACGTCCCAAACCGACGTTAGATCGTGCGGGACCACTTTATGGGAGGACGGGAATGATCCAATCGAAATGGAATTCGCTTTTTGTCGGCGCTGCCGCGTTCGGCATTGCGTTGGGCGCATCTGCTGCCCACGCGCAGTGGGAACCGCAGCGTACCGTTGAAATCATCGTACCCGCCGGCACCGGCGGCGGCGCCGACCAGATGGCGCGCGCAATTCAGGGCATCGTCGCCAAGCACAACCTGATGAAGCAGTCAATGATCGTCGTGAACAAGGCCGGCGGCGCAGGCTCCGAAGGCTTCCTCGACGTGAAGGGCTCGGCCGGCAATCCGCACAAGCTCATCATCACGCTGTCGAACCTCTTCACGACGCCGCTCGGTACGAACCAGAACTTCAGCTACAAGGACTTCACGCCGGTCGCGATGCTCGCGCTTGACGAGTTCGTACTCTGGGTGAACGCCGAGAAGCCCTACAACAACGTGAAGGAATTCCTCGAAGCCGCGAAGAAGGGCGGCTTCAAGATGGCCGGCACCGGCTCGCGCCAGGAAGACCAGATCATCACTGCCGCGATCGAAAAGGCCGCAGGCGTGAAGTTCATCTACACGCCGTATCGCGGCGGCGGCGAAGTCGCGGTGCAGCTCGTCGGCAACCACGCCGATGCGACCGTGAACAACCCGATCGAAGCGGTCGCGCATTGGCGCGGCGGCAAGCTCCGTCCGCTGTGCGTCTTCGACTCGAAGACGCTGCCCTATAACGAAAAGATCGCGGGCGACGCGTCCTGGGGTTCGATCCCGACCTGCAAATCGCAGGGTCTGGACGTCGAATATCTGATGCTCCGCGGCTTCTTCATGACGCCAGGCGCGACCCCGGATCAGGTCAAGTTCTATGTCGACCTCTTCCGCAAGGTGCGCGAGACGCCGGAGTGGAAGGATCTGATGAACAACGGTGCGTTCAACACGACCTTCATGACCGGCAAAGAGTATGTGGAGTGGGTCGCAAAAGAGCACACTCGCCATCTCAATCTGATGAAGGAAGCGGGCTTCCTCGCGACGAACTAAACCTCACGCCGGCGGAGCAATCCGCCGGCGTTTTCTATTTTTCTCTGACAAGGAAACAACGTCATGAGTGGTGACGGAAACGCCGCGAACCAAGGTCCTGCGCATCGCAATATCGAACTCGTGTTCGCGGGATTGATGGGACTGTTCGCAATCGCTGTTGTGGTTGGCGCGCTTCAGGCCGGTATCGGCTGGGGCTTTGAGGGACCGAAGGCAGGCTTCTTTCCCTTTATTATGGGCGTTGGCCTTATCGGCGCCACCGCCGTGAATCTCTGGCATGGCTTCCAGGGCAGCAAATCCAAAGTTTTCGCCGAGTGGGATCAGTTGAAGCAGGTCGGCGCGGTGACGCTGCCGATCGTCGTGTACATCGCTTTGATTCCGTACCTCGGCATCTACGTCGCGTCGGTCCTGCTGATCGCTTATTTCATGATGAAAATCAGCGACTACGGTCCGGTGCGCACCGTGATCATCGCGATCGCCGTACCGTTCCTTACCTTCCTCGTATTCGAACGCTGGTTTTTGGTCGCCCTTCCGAAGGGGCCACTCGAAGCCATGCTCGGCTACTGATCGCCAACCATCGCAACCGCATAACATTGAAGTGTCGCCATGTCTGAATTCGTAAATCTGTTCAACGGTTTCGCAACGGTTCTTGCGTTCCAGGATGTCAACATCTTCGGCACGACGCTGTATCTGCCGTTCAACGTCTTCATCATGATCGTCGGCATCGTGCTCGGCGTGATCATCGGCGTGTTGCCGGGACTCGGCGGCGCGAATGGCGTGGCGATCCTGCTGCCGCTCACGTTCTCGATGCAGCCGACCTCGGCGATCATCCTGCTCTCTTGTATCTACTGGGGCGCATTGTTCGGCGGCGCGATCACTTCGATCCTCTTCAACATTCCCGGTGAGCCGTGGTCGGTCGCAACGACCTTCGATGGCTACCCGATGGCGCAACAAGGCCGCGCCGGCGAAGCGCTGACGGCTGCGTTCACGTCATCCTTCATCGGCGCGTTCTTCGCCGTCGTGATGATCACGTTGCTTGCGCCACTGGTCGCGGCATTCGCCTTGCGATTTGGCGCGGCGGAAAAATTCGCGGTCTATTTCCTCGCTTTCGCGAGCTTCGTCGGTCTTTCGAAAGAGCCGCCGTTCAAGACGCTGGCTGCGATGCTGATCGGTTTTGCCCTGGCAACGTTCGGCACCGACCACATGACCGGCTCGCTGCGTCTGACCTTCGGCTCCGAACTCCTGATCCCGGGCTTCGACTTCCTGATCGCCGTCATCGGTCTCTTCGGCATCGGTGAAATTCTTCTCACCATGGAAGAGGGCCTCAAGTTCAAGGGCAAGGAAGCGAAGATCAATCTTCGCATCGTGCTGGAGACATGGAAGAAGCTGCCGCAATATTGGTGGACCTACCTTCGTTCCTGCATCATCGGCTGCTGGATGGGCATCACGCCCGCCGGTGCCACGCCTGCTTCCTTCATGAGCTACGGCATCGCCAAGCGCGTGTCGAAGAACGGCAAGAATTTCGGCAACGGCGAAATCGAAGGCGTGATCGCGCCGGAAACCGCGGCGCATGCCGCGGGCAAAGCAGCTCTTCTGCCGATGCTCGCGCTCGGCGTGCCCGGCTCGCCGACCGCAGCAGTGCTGCTCGGCGGTCTTCTTATCTGGAATCTCCAGCCCGGTCCGATGCTCTTTATCGAGAACAAGGAATTCGTCTGGGGCCTCATCGCCTCGATGTATCTCGGTAACGTCGTCGGCCTGATCATCGTCCTGACATGCGTGCCGATGTTGGCGGCGATCCTGCGGATCCCGTTTGGCATCATCGCGCCGATCATCCTGATGTTCTGTGCGGTCGGCGCCTACACGGTTCGCAACAGCTTCTTCGACGTCATCATGATGCTGGCCTTCGGCATTCTCGGTTACGTGTTGAAGAAGACAAACTATCCGCTCGCGCCGCTGGTGCTTGCGATGGTGCTCGGCGATCGCGCGGAAGAAGCCTTCCGTCAGGCGCTCGTCGGCTCCGGCGGCAGCATGGGCGTGTTTTTCTCGAACCCGCTCGTCAGTTCGATCATGGCGCTGGGTTTCATCGCCTTGTTCTGGTCGGTGATCTCGGCGGGCATCAGCCGCATCCGCGGCGTGCCTGCGACGGCCGCATAACGACGGAAATAAACAGCGAAGGCGGGAAAAGATCTCGCCTTCGCTGTAATTATGTATTACAGTAAAGTAATCATGCAGTTAGCATGAAGGTTTTCGAGTATGAGCACACCGCTGACCGGTGCGGCCACTTCGCCGGAAGAGGCAGAACGAATTACTGCCGAACCGCTTGAGGGCACCGCTACCTTCAAAGATCGCGCCTACGGCGCGCTGAAAGAAGTTTTGCTCTCGCTCGATATCTACGGGCGGCGCGGGGAAATTCGTCTCGACGAGCGCGCGCTCGCACTCCAGTTCGGCATCAGCCGCACGCCGGTGCGCGAAGCGATGGCGCAACTCGAGCGCGAAGGTTTCGTCCGCTCAGTGCCACGCCGCGGCATTTACATCGTCCGCAAGACCAAGCGCGAAGTGGTGGAACTGATCGAAGCCTGGGCCGCACTGGAAAGCATGGCCGCGCGCCTGATTACCGAGAATTGCTCGGACGACGAGATTTCCCATTTGCGCGAAATGTTCGCGAAATTCGAGAACGGCAAGCTGCACGTTCGTCTCGACGAATATTCCGAGGTGAACATTCAGTTTCACCAGACCATCATCTCGATGAGCAAGAATGCGACGCTCATTCGCTTGGCTGAAAATCTCTTCACGCATATGCGGATGATCCGCCGCAAGACGATCGTGGAGAAGAACCGCGCCGACCGCTCGATCCACGATCACCTGAACATCATCGAAGCAATCGAATCGCGCGACACCGGCCGCGCCGAAACACTCGTTCGTCAGCACGCGCTCGGCCTTGCCGACCACGTCGCGAAGAACGCCGACTATCTCGACTAACAAGCAAGAAAAGATTTCTGGAGGGAGACCATGGCAGAAGCGGCCTTGAAAGCAGCCGGTGCGGAAGAAGAACTCACCGACGGCTTTAACCTGATCATCGATGCGCTGAAACTGAACGGCATCAAGAACATTTACGCCGTTCCCGGCATTCCGATCACCGATTTCCTGCGCATGTCGCAGGCTGCCGGCCTTCGCGTGCTTTCGTTCCGTCACGAGCAGAACGCGGGCTATGCTGCGTCAATTGCGGGCTGGCTTACGAAGCAGCCTGGCGTTTGCGTCACGGTTTCCGCACCGGGCTTCCTCAACGGTCTCACCGCACTCGCGCACGCGACCACGAATTGCTTCCCGATGATCATGATCTCGGGCTCTTCGGAGCGCGAAGTCGTCGACCTGCAGCAGGGCGACTACGAAGAAATGGATCAGCTCGCCATTGCCAAAACGATGTGCAAGGCGGCCTATCGCGTTCTGCATGCGCAGGACATCGGCATCGGTATCGCGCGTGCGATCCGCTCGGCCGTTTCAGGCCGCCCCGGCGGCGTTTATCTCGATCTGCCGGCAAAACTCTTCGGTCAGGTAATGGGCGCGGACGCCGGCAAGAAGTCGCTGGTGAAAGTGATCGACGCGGCGCCGGCGCAGATTCCGGGGCCGGACGCTGTGAAGCGCGCACTCGACGTAATCAAAGGCGCGAAGAAGCCGCTCATCATTCTCGGCAAGGGCGCGGCTTACGCGCAGTGCGACGAAGCAATCAAAAATTTCGTCGAGAAGAGCGGCATTCCATTCCTGCCGATGTCGATGGCAAAGGGTCTCCTCCCCGACACGCACCCGCAATGCGCAGGTGCGGCGCGCTCGCTGGTCCTCAAAGACAGCGACGTCGTCATCATGATGGGTGCTCGTCTCAACTGGCTGTTGTCGCACGGCAAAGGCAAGAACTGGGGCGATGCGCCGAAGAAGTTCGTGCAGCTCGACATTGAACCGAAGGAAATGGACTCGAACGTCGAGATCGTTGCTCCCGTCGTCGGCGATATGGGCTCGTGCGTTAACGCGATGCTCCAGGCGATGGGCAACAATTTCCCGAAGGGGAATAGCGATTGGATGGCGACCGTTGCGAAGAAGCGCGACGAAAACGTCTCCAAGATGGCGCCGAAGCTTATGAACAACAACGTGCCGATGGATTACCACGGTGCGCTTGGCGTGATTAAGCAGGTGATGACGGAGCGTCCGGACACGATCTTCGTGAACGAAGGCGCCAATACGCTCGATCTCGCGCGCGGCATCGTCGACATTCACAAGCCGCGCAAGCGCATCGACGTCGGCACCTGGGGCATCATGGGTATCGGCATGGGTTACTCGGTCGCTGCTGCGGTCGAGACCGGCTGCAAGGTACTCGCGGTCGAAGGCGATAGCGCATTCGGTTTCTCCGGCATGGAGACCGAAACCATCGCGCGCTACAAACTCCCGGTCTGCATCGTCATCTTTAATAACGACGGCATCTATCGCGGCACCGACACGAACGCTACTAGCAACGACCCGGCAACGACCGTGTTCGTGAAGGGCGCGCGTTACGACAAGATGATGGAAGGCTTCGGCGGCGTCGGCGTGAACGCCACTTCGCCGGACGAACTCCGTCAGGCGATCAATGCCGCACTCGATAGCGGCAAGCCCACTCTCATCAACGCGGTGATCGATCCGGCGGCGGGCTCAGAGTCCGGCCGTATCGGCAATCTCAATCCGCAAAGCGCACTCAAGAAGAAATAACTCTATTTCGAGCGAGAACGATCATGGCAAAAGCAAAGAAATCGAAACTGAAAGTCGTCAAAGCGAAGGCGAAGAAGCCCGCCGCGAAGAAAGCGAACGGCCTTCCCTCACCCTCCAAGAAGCCGTTCGGTCAGGCGGGCCTCGCGCTCGATGGCGTGCGCATTCTCGACTTTACGCATGTTCAGTCCGGCCCGACCTGCACGCAGCTGCTCGCATGGTTTGGCGCAGACGTGATCAAGGTCGAACGTCCGGGCGTCGGCGACATCACGCGCGGCCAGCTCGTCGATGTGAAGGGCGCTGACTCGCTCTATTTCACGATGCTCAACCACAACAAGCGCTCGATCACGATCGACTCCAAGCACAAGAAGGGCAAGGAGATCCTCGATCGCCTCATTAAAGAATGTGACATCCTCGTCGAGAATTTCGCACCCGGTGCGCTCGATCGCATGGGCCTCACCTGGGAGCACATCCACAAGCTGAACCCACGCATGATCGTCGCGTCGGTCAAGGGCTTCGGCCCCGGCCCGTACGAAGACTGCAAGGTTTATGAGAACGTCGCGCAGTGCACCGGCGGCTCGGCATCGACCACCGGTTTCCGTGACGGTCCGCCGCTCGTCACTGGTGCGCAGATCGGCGACTCAGGCACGGGTCTGCATCTCGCACTCGGCATCGTGACGGCGCTTTATCAGCGCAGCCGCACGGGCCGCGGCCAGAAAGTGCTCTGCGCGATGCAGGACGGCGTTTTGAATCTGGCTCGCGTGAAACTGCGCGACCAGCAGCGCCTGAAGGCAGGCCCTCTCACTGAGTTCTCGCAGTACGGCGAAGGCATTCCGTTCGGCGATGCCGTGCCGCGCGCGGGCAACGACTCCGGCGGCGGTCAGCCGGGCCGCATTCTGAAGTGCAAAGGCTGGGAGAACGATCCCAACGCTTACATCTACTTCATTACACAGGCGCCGGTCTGGGAGCCGATCTGCGACGTGATCGGCGAGCCTACCTGGAAGACCGATCCGGAATTCTCGACGCCGAAGGCACGCCTGCCGAAGCTGAATGCGATCTTCGCGCGCATCGAGAAGTGGACCATGACCAAGACCAAGTTCGAGGCCATGGACATCCTCAACAAATACGACATTCCGTGCGGCCCGATCCTTTCGATGAAGGAGCTCGCGGAAGATCAGTCGCTGCGCAAGACCGGCACGGTCGTCGAAGTCGATCATCCGAAGCGCGGAAAATATCTGACGGTCGGCAATCCGATCAAGTTGTCCGACTCTATCTCGAAGGTGAAGCGCTCGCCGCTCTTGGGCGAGCACACCGACGAAATCCTGAAAGACGTTCTCAGCTATTCGGCCAAGGAGATCGCCGACATCAAGGTGTCGGGCGCAATCACCGCGCCGGAGAAGAAAGAGAAAGCGGCTTAAAGAGAAATCACCCCGCCCCAGAAACGGGGCGGGGTTTTTAAGAACAAAATTCGCGGGGAGATTTGACGATGCGCATCGTCGTGCATGGCCAGCAGGCCTTCGGTAAAGCCGTTCTCGAAGCGCTCTTGAAGCGCGGTGAAAATGTTGTCGGCGTCTATGTCGCGCCGGAAAAGGAAGGCCAGAAAGCGGATCCGCTGAAGGAAGCGGCGCTCGCGGCCAAACTTCCGGTATTTCAGCCGGACTCATACAAAAAACCGGAAGTGTGGGAGCAGTTCAAATCCTTGAAGCCCGACCTTCAGGTCATGGCTTTCGTCACGCTGTTCGTGCCGGAAGAATTTCTGAACATCCCGACGCACGGTTCGATCCAGTATCACCCGTCGCTCCTGCCGCTTTATCGCGGCGCGTCTGCGATCAACTGGCCGATCATCAAGGGCGAAAAGGAAACCGGCCTTTCGATCTTCTGGCCGGACAACGGCCTGGATACCGGCGACATTCTGATTCAGAAGAAGACGCCGATTTCCGACAAAGACACGCTCGGCACCGTCTATTTCGATCGTCTGTTCCCGATGGGCGTCGATGCGATGATGGAATCGGTCGATCTCGTAAAGTCCGGCAAGGCACCGCGCATCAAGCAGGACGAATCGAAAGCGACCTATGAAGGTCTCTGCCGCGAAGGCAACGCGCATGTCGATTTCGGCAAGCCGTGGGAACAAATCGATCGTCTCATTCGCGGCTGTGCTCCGGCGCCCGGCGCGTGGGCCACGATCAACGGCGCGAAACTGAAAATTCTCGAGGCAACGCCGCTGCCTGCGCGCGACCCCAAAGGCATCGCTGGAAAACTCGGCGAAGTCGTCGTGGTCGACAAAGACAGCGTCACCGTCGTTTGCGCCGACGGCCGCATCAAACTCACGCGCGTACAAGCCGACGGGCCGAAGATGGGCGCGGGCGAGTGGGCGACAGCCAGCAAGATCGAAAAAGGCGCTCGCTTCTCGTAATTCAATTCACCAGTTCTCGAAACTCTATCCAGTCACGGATCAAGTCACATGCCTGCTTCACAACATCAGAATCCGAAATCGGACATCGAAATCGCACAGGCCGCCAAGATGCGGCCGATCATGGATGTCGCCAAAGAACGCCTCGGCATCGAGGCAAAGAATCTAGAGCCCTATGGCCACTACAAGGCCAAGGTCTCGATGGACTACATCAAGTCGCTGAAGGGCAAGAAAGACGGCAAACTCATTCTTGTCACCGCGATTTCGCCGACGCCCGCAGGCGAAGGCAAAACGACGACCACGGTCGGCCTTACGGACGCGCTGAATCACATCGGCAAGAAGGCAATGTGTGCGCTGCGTGAGCCTTCACTCGGCCCTTGCTTCGGCGTAAAGGGCGGCGCTGCCGGCGGCGGTTACGCACAGGTCGTGCCGATGGAAGACATCAATCTGCACTTCACCGGCGACTTCCACGCGATCACCTCTGCGCACAATCTTCTGTCCGCCCTGATCGATAACCACATCTACTGGGGTAACGCTGCCGGCATCGACTCGCGCCGCGTCGCGTGGCGCCGCGTGCTGGACATGAACGATCGCGCACTTCGTGAGATCGTCTGCTCGCTCGGCGGTGTCGCCAACGGCTATCCGCGCGAAGCAGGCTTCGACATCACGGTCGCTTCCGAAGTCATGGCGATCTTCTGTCTCGCGAAAGACCTCGACGATCTGAAGACCAGGCTCGGCAATATCATCATCGCCTACACCCGCGATCGTAAGCCGGTACGCGCCAAGGATATCAACGCGCATGGTGCAATGACCGCGCTCTTGAAGGACGCGATCGCACCGAACCTCGTGCAGACGCTCGAAGGCACATTGGCCTTTATTCATGGCGGCCCGTTCGCGAACATCGCGCATGGTTGCAATTCGGTGTCGGCCACGACGACCGCGCTGAAGCTTGCCGACTACGTGGTCACGGAAGCCGGTTTCGGCGCCGATCTCGGTGCTGAAAAATTCCTCGACATCAAGTGCCGCAAGGCGGGCCTCAAGCCCGACTGCGTCGTCATCGTCGCAACCATCCGCGCGCTCAAGATGCATGGTGGTGTCGCGAAGGCCGATCTCAAGAAGGAAGACCTGAAGGCTCTCGAAGCCGGCATGTCGAACCTTCAGCGTCACATCGAGAACATCAAGAAGTTCGGTCTGCCCGCGGTCGTTTCGATCAACCGTTTCTCGGCTGATACCGACGCGGAGATCGCGCTTGTTAAAGACAAGTGCAAGGCGCTCGGCGTCGAAGCGCTGATGGCCGATCACTGGGCTGAAGGCGGCGCGGGTGCAGCGGATGTCGCGAAAGCCGTCGTGAAAGTCTGCGACGAAGGCAAAGCGAACTTGAAGCTACTCTATCCCGACGAGATGCCGCTGTTCGACAAGATCCGCACGATCGCGAAGGAAATCTATCGCGCGGACGATGCCACCGCCGACAAGTCGGTGAAAGATCAGCTCAAGACCTGGGAAGAAATGGGCTTCGGCAAGCTGCCGGTTTGTATTGCGAAGACGCAGTACTCGTTCTCGACGAACCCAGACGCGAAGGGCGCGCCGACCGGCTTCAACATTCCGGTACGCGAAGTTCGTCTCTCGGCGGGCGCTGAGTTCATCGTGGCGATCTGCGGTGAGATCATGACGATGCCGGGCCTGCCCAAGGTGCCGTCGGCTGACTCGATCGACGTCAGCGCGGAAGGCAAGATCGTCGGCCTGTTCTAAGAACCAAGAGAGGGACTCCCGTCCCCAATACTGGAAGCCGCCCTTCGGGGCGGCTTCTTTTTTATCGGTATTCGATCGTCACTTCGACGCGCCGGTTCTGCGGCTCTTTTATATTCGGCCCGGTTCTGATGAGCGGCGTCGAAACCCCGTTCGCCAGAACATTGAAGCGGACTTTTGCAAGCGACTGCTTGCGCAGAAAATACTTCAGCACTTCGTTGCCGCGCGCATAGGAAATGCGATCCGGTTTGGCTTCGGCGGTATCGGCGTTCCCGATCAGCGTCACTCGCGCGCTGGGCAGAATTTCCCGGGCAAGCACGTCCGTCAGTTCGGCCGCACCCGCCGACAATTCAGTGCTTTCGAAATCGAAGAAGATATTGAATGTGCGCGGCTGAGACGACGCGAAGCCGGGGACCAGAGGAAACAGACTGAACGCGGCGGCAAGTTGCAGAACGCTTCGGCGGGTTGGTGCATAGAGCATGATCCACCTTTGCTGTTTGTGGCCAAATGGGCCTTGGGACCTACAACAACGCTAAACGCCACTCTCCGTTTGCTTGCGTGATTCGATACTGAGATCGGAGCCGATTCGTCGCGCTTCGGCAACGAGCGCCGCAGCAAGCGGCGTCATCGGCTCGCGTGGCGGCACGACCAGACCGATCGTATGCACCGCCTCGGGTTCGGTGATGGGAATGGCGCGGATCGTTTCGGTCAGACCGAGCGTTTCGGCGAGCTTCTCCGGCATCACGCTCGCCCACTGCCCGGTGCGGACATGCGCGAACAGCACGATCATCGAATTCGATTCCAGCATCGGCTTGGGCTCGCCGCCGGCCGCGCGCAACAGGCTTTCGATGATGCGCCGGTTCTGCATGTCGGGGGTGAGCAGACAGAGCGGCACCCGGGAAACCTCGGCCCAGGTAACACTGTCGCGGTTGCCGAGTGCCGCTTCGGCGGAAGTAAGCAGGCAATAGCGCTCGCGATAGAGCGGCACCATGTTCACGCGGCCGAGCGGCTCGTTGTCGAGATAGGTGATGCCGGCATCGACCTCGAGATTTTCGAGCGCCGTCAGAATCTGGATCGAAGTCATCGACGAAATAGTGAAGCGCACTTCCGGATGGCGCGCGCGATATGGTGTCGTCAACTCCGCGACCATGGCAAGCGCGGTCGGGATCGCCGCGATGCGCAGTTGCCCGGCGAGGCCCGATTTCAGCGCGCGCATCTCTTCTTGCAGCGTGCGGCTGTCGGCGAGAATCCGCCGCGCCCAATCGAGGGTCCGCTCGCCTTCCGGCGTAAAGCCGATGAAGCGCGAGCCGCGCTGCACGAGCAGCACGCCGAGTTGGGCTTCCAGCTGCTTGATACCGGCAGAAAGGGTCGGCTGGGTCACGCCGCAGGCCTCGGCAGCCCGGCCAAAATGCCGCTCCCGCGCTAACGCCATCAGATATTCGAGCTTGTCGATCAATGGCTTACCTCTGGTATACCAGAGTAGCCGGATCAATCGAAATTTTCAATCGTTCTAAGCCGCCCAGAGTTCGGGCGGCCCAAAAGCAAAGGGCCCCACGCTTTCGCGCGAGGCCCTCAAGAAGTCAGGCAGTTAAAGTCTTACCACCAGAGGAAAGCAGTGCGGCGCTTGCCGACATACTTGCCGTTCTTGCAGCCAGCGCCCTGGAAGATGGCGTGGAAGCCCTGGCACGGCGTGGTCGCCGCGTGGATCATGGCAACAGTGGCAACGCCGGCGATGAAACCGCCGGTCACAGCGCCAGTGGTCGTGGTCGCGATCGCGCCAGTGGCAACGTTGTTCGAAACGAACCAGCCTTCGTAGAGGCCGATGCCAACGAGGGTGCCGACTACCGCGCCGGCGATGATCGTCGGCTTGTGCGGGTGGTGCTTGCCACCGGCGCTTGCCGGCGAAGAAATCGTGAAGGCGACGGCCAGAGCAGCCACCAAGGTCAAAATCGTCTTGCGCATTTCTGCACTCCTGAGAGTTTTGCGTCGTCCTCCCAGCCGGAAAGACGCGCGACAGTGAAGCCATCGAAGCCCGATGGCGGGTTCCGTTACATGCCGCGGAGCGCAAAGACCTGATTCTTGGGCAAAATGCAAAAGGAAAAGGCGGACAGAAGGTCACGTTTCCTTGAAATTCACTGCCGATAAGGAGCGAGGGGCACTTCAGCCCCGTTACGTTTCAATCGAGCCGTTCAATTAATGAGCACGCAAAGAAAACGGGCTCCGCGAGACCGCGGAGCCCATATGTCGGTTGACGTTACGTCAACTTGCAGGTGCGAAGGCGCTTAGCGGCCGACGTACTGTCCATTTCGGCAACCGCTCGCACCGAAGATGGCTGCAAAGCCCTGGCACGGAGTCGTCGCCGCGTGAATCAACGCGACAGTCGCAACACCGGCAATAAAGCCGCCGGTCGCAGCACCCGTAGCTGTGTTCGCAAGCGCTCCGGTCGTCAGGGAGTTCGACGCGCCGAACCAGCCTTCATAAAGGCCGAAGCCTACAGCGGTACCGACACCAACACCGACTGCAGGCGCGAGCCATGCATTGTGATGATGGTGGTGATGACGCGGATTGGCAGCAACCGGAGCTGCCGCGGTCGCGGCCAAAGCGGCCGCAGCCGAAAGCGCAATAAGTGTCTTACGCATGTGAATTTTCCTCACGTTGAATCGCCCTCCGCCGAAATAAAAACGCAGCGTTTGCGACTGCGTTCCTAACAAATGCTCGGCGCTCGACATTGCTCGAAGCGTGGCATCAACGTGACCATTGTGCGGAAGAAAGTGGTCATCGCGCTCACGCTGCGCGAGATAAGGAAACACTTTGTGACTGCAGATTTTGCAACGAAGTTTCGCGTGCGTGAATAAATATTGCGCGATTTAGCCGTTGATTGGCGCCGCGCGAATAGTTTTATCGAGCAGATCGTAAAGTGTCTTCAGTTCGCGCGAGCCGATCCGCCGCTCGATCGAAGAATAAATCTGCTCGGATTCTTTTGCGACCCGCTGAAATAACGCCTGCCCTTTCGCAGTGATCGATACAATCACGTAGCGTTGATCTTCGCGATCGGCGCGCCGCTCGATACGGCCCTCGCTTTCGAGATTCGGTAACATGCGTGAGAGGCTCGCCGGATGAATCTGGCACATTTCGCCGAGCGCGTTGATGTCCATGGATCCCGCCTCGGCAAGTGCGCGCAATACGCGCCACTGTTGCTCGCTCAGATCGTGCTTGCGTAAATGCGGCCGGAATTCCTGCATCAATGCTTCGCGCGCGCGGAGCAATTGCATCGGCAGCGAACGCGCGAAAGGCCGCATGGCCAGACTGTTCGTTGCCTTTCGTCCACTCATGGCTCGGCGACTACCTTGTTCGAAAGCAACCCGATCCCGGGCACTTCGACGTCAACAACATCGCCGGCCTTGAGCCATTTCGGCGGGTCGAAACGCGCACCCGCGCCCGTTGGCGTGCCGGTGACGATCATGTCGCCGGGCTTCAACGTCGTGAACGTTGTGATGTAGGCGAGCAAATCTGCAAAGGTGAAGATCAGATTCTCTGTCGTATCCTGCTGCCGCACTTCCCCATTCACGCGAGTTGTGAGCGAGAGCGGTTTCGCCGGATCGAGTTCGTCGCACGTCACCATCCAGGGGCCGATGCTGCCGGAGGCATCGAAATTCTTGCCTTGGGTCACGTTGAATTTTCCGTGCCGTAGCCAATCGCGCACGGAGCCTTCGTTGCAGAGCGTCATCCCAGCGATATGTGCGAGCGCCTGTTCGCCCGCTATGCGCCTGCCCGCCTTGCCGATCACGAGCACGATTTCGCCCTCGTAGTCGAACTGATCCGACTCGCGAGGCTTTACCATCGGCACGTTGTGTCCAACGAAAGAGCCTGGCGTGCGCATGAACAGGCTCGGATATTTCGGCCGCTCGGTGCCGTCTCTATATTCTTCGTTGCGATTTGCGTAGTTCACGCCGACGCAGATGATTTTTTCCGGTGCAGTGACCGGTGGAAGCAGCGTGACATCCTTGAGCGCATGTTCCGTACCGCCGGCCTTCAAGTTTGAAAGCCTGCCCTCACGCAACACGTCGAGTAGCGACGCGCCCTGCCCGCTGCACTCAATGAGTCGATCTCCGGAAACGATGCCGAAGCTTTCCTTTTCGCCTTTGCGAAAACTCGCGATTTTCAACGCTCTTGCCTTTCCGCTTGACGGGAGGCCGCTCCCGCCAGATACTTAACATGTTAAGTTTATGGACGAGGCGGGTCAACCGCCCGGAGTACGCCATGCCGCATTTCGTGATCGAATATTCCGCGAATCTCGAACCCGACATCGACCTGCGCGCGATTGTCGACGCCGTTCACAGATCGGCGGCGGATTCCGGCCTGTTCCAGATCGGCGGCATCCGCGTCAGAACGCTCAAACATGAAATCTACAAAATCGCGGACGGCAATCCGGAGAATGCATTCCTGCATGTTCGCGTCGCGATTCTCGAGGGGCGCGCCGCCGAAGATCGCGTGCGGCTGGGCAACGCAACACTGGCTGCCGTCGATGCGCTGCTCGCAAATGCGCACAAAAAACACGGTATCGCGCTTTCCGTCGAAATCGGCGAGATCGATCACAATATGAGCTTCAAGAAAAACTCGCTTCATGCTCGCCTCGCAAAAGGAAGTGCGGCGTGAGCAAGCTCGAACAATCCGTCGCGAAAGCGCGCGACTATCTTTCCCGTTTCAAAGATAAGCCGCTCCTGCACCTGATCGACGGCAAACACGATGCCGGCGCCAGTGCGACTTTCGAAACCTTGTCACCGGTCGACAATTCCTTGCTCGCCAAAGTCGCGCGCGGCGGCACGGCGGAGATCGACAAGGCTGCAAAAGCCGCGAAGCGCGCGTTTCTCACCTGGCGGCAGACGAGCGGCGAAGAACGCCGCGAAATTCTGCACAAGATCGCTGACGCGATTGAAGCGCGCGCCGAGGAAATCGCATTCGTCGAATGCATGGATACGGGTCAGCCGATCCGTTACATGAGCAAGGCCGCATTACGCGGCGCAGAAAACTTTCGCTTCTATGCCGACCGGGCGCCCGCCGCGGCCGACGGCTTGTCGCTTCCGACCGACACTCATCTCAACTACACGATCCGCGAACCGATCGGCCCCGTCGGCGTGATCACGCCGTGGAACACGCCGTTCATGTTGTCCACGTGGAAGATCGCGCCAGCGCTCGCCGCGGGATGCACGGTCGTGCACAAACCCGCCGAATGGAGCCCGCTCACCGCGGCACTGCTCGCAGAAATCGCATTGGAAGCAGGCTTGCCTGCGGGCGTACTCAATGTCGTGCACGGCTTCGGCGAAGATGCAGGGCGTGCGCTAACCGAGCACTCCGATATCAAAGCAATCGGCTTCGTCGGCGAAACCACGACCGGCAGTGCCATCATGGCGCAAGGTTCGCAAACGCTGAAACGCGTGCATTTCGAACTAGGCGGGAAAAACCCTGTGATCGTATTCGACGACGCGGATTTAGATCGCGCGCTCGATGCTGTTCTCTTCATGATTTACAGCCTGAACGGCGAGCGCTGCACATCTTCAAGCCGCGCGCTGGTTCACACTTCCATATATAAAGAGTTTGCGGCCAAGGCTGCGGAACGCGTGAAAAAGATCAAGGTCGGCCATCCGCTCGATCCCGCAACGGAAATTGGCCCGCTTATTCACCCGCGGCACGTCGCGAAGGTGCTGTCCTATGCGGACGCCGCGAAGAAAGAGGGCGCGACGATTGCCGCCGGCGGTGGCGCTTCCTCGCTCGGCGACAATTATGTCGAGCCTACGCTTTATACCGGCGCGCACAACGGCATGAAGATCGCGCAGGAAGAGATTTTCGGTCCCGTGCTCACGATGATTCCGTTCGCGGACGAACAGGAAGCCCTCTCGATCGCGAACGATGTGCGCTACGGCCTCACCGCTTATATCTGGACGTGCGATGTCGGCCGCGCGCATCGCGTGGCGCAGGCGGTCGAAGCCGGCATGGTGTGGGTGAACTCGGAAAATGTACGGCACCTGCCCGCGCCGTTCGGCGGCGTGAAGTCGTCTGGTATCGGGCGCGACGGCGGCGACTACAGCTTCGATTTCTATATGGAAACGAAGAACATCGCGATCGCGCTCGGCGATCACAAGATTTCCCGTCTCGGCGTTTGAAGGTTACGAGCGATGCCCATTCCGAAGCCGGTTTTCAATCCTCCCTTCAACGTCGTGCGCGTGTCGCATGTCGAGTTCGGCGTATCCGACCTCGAACGCTCGCGCGCCTTTTATGTCGATTGCCTCGGCTATACCGTGACCGCGACCTATAAGGATGCGATCCATCTCCGCGCCATCGAAGAACGCAATCATCATTCCATCATTCTGAAGAAGGCGGACACGAAAGCCCGCGCGCTCGGCTTCAAGGTCGGCAGCGAAGACGATCTCGACCGCGCAAAACACTGGTTTGAGAAGAAGAGCTTGCCCGCGAAATTCGTCGAAATCCCGCATCAGGGCCGCACCCTGCACGCTGCCGACATTCACGGCATGCCGCTTGAATTGTATTTCTCGATGGATCAGACAAGTTCGCTTTTACAAAAATACGGCGAACATCGCGGCGCGCGCATCCAGCGTATCGATCACGTCAACTGCTTCACACCCGACGTGCAGGCGAGCGTCGATTTCTATACCGAGCTCGGCTTTCGCGCGACGGAATACACCGAAACCGAAGACGCCGATCCGAAACTCTGGGCGGTGTGGATGCATCGCAAAGGCAATGTCCACGATCTTGCCTTCACAAACGGCCACGGCCCGCGCCTGCATCACATCGGCGTCTGGACCGCGACACCGATGGATATTCTGAATATCTGCGACGTGATGGCGACGACGGGATACCTGAAGAACATGGAGCGCGGGCCCGGACGCCACGGTATCTCCAACGCGTTCTTCTTATATGTGCGCGATCCCGACGGACACCGCGTCGAACTCTTCACGAGCGATTACCTGACCGCCGATCCCGATCATGCGCCGATCCGCTGGACGCTGCGCGACCCGCAGCGGCAGACGCTGTGGGGGCACCCAGCCCCGCAATCCTGGTTCGAAGAGGGTTCGGAATTTCCGGGCGTCCCGGTGAAAGAGCCTGCGCTCAAGGCACAGCCGATCGTCGCACGCTGAGTGCGAGAACTCAGCGCGCGTTACGGATCGAATCTTCCAGAAGATCGATATTGTTCTGGATGTATTGGTTGTTCGGATCTTTCGATTTCGCTTCCGCGAGCTTGATCCGCGCGTTCTTGTAGTCGCCGCGCAGAATAAACGAATAGCCGTGGTTATTGAGCAATTCGGGCGTCGCGCCGCGAATGGCGAAGGCCTGGCTATACGCGCGGTCGGCGAGATCGAAGCGGCGCAGTTTGTCATAGGACGCTGCAAGGCCCATCCACGCTTCGGCGTTCTGTGGTGCTGCTTCCACCGCGCGGCGGAAGTAGCGCTCGGCAAGGCCGAAATTCTGCTCGCGGTAATGTTTTTTGCCGAGCTTGATGTCGTCGGCGGGATTGTTTCCGGTCAGCGCCTCGCCGCGCGGCGTGTTGTTCGCCGGATTATTGTAAACCGGCTGCTGCTCGGCGGCCGGCGGGGGCGGAAGCTCTTGCTCCTCGAAGCTGTTTGCTTGCGGCACAGGCGGCTGATCAAGCGCAATATTTGCGTTCGGTGCTGGCTGCTCGTTCAGGCCGAGAAAATCGAAGGAGCCGTCCGTCTTGCAGCCGGCAAGCGTCAGCGCAAGAAGTGCGGCGAGAAACATCGAACGCGCGGCCACGATACGCATGTGCAAACTACCCGGGTCATCAAAGCGATACGCGCTTCTGATTTGAGCGCCGCAGCGCGGCGAGCCAGAACGGACCCTTACGGGAACGAGCCTAAAAGCGGGGGGTAAATAAAACATTGCGGGCTCGTCCTCTCAGAATGGGCCGAATTTCACGCGGATATAAGCGGGCAGCATGGTGACGATGATCAACACCGGAAAGATGCAGAGCACGAGCGGCACCGAAAGTTTCGCAGGCAGGCTGTAAGCCTTCTCTTCCGCGGTCGACAGGCGCTTGTGGCGCATGTCATCGGAATAAACGCGCAGCGCATCGGTGAGACTCGAGCCGAGTTCAGCGGATTGCTGCAGGAGCGTCGCAAAGGCGCGGGCTTCCTCGAGGCCGAGACGGTCAGCGAGATGTTCGAGCGCTTCGCTCAGAGTGCGTCCCGCGCGAATTTCGAGCGTCGCCATGTGAATGTTGGAGCTAAGCGAGGGATAGGAGTCCGAAAGTTCGCGGCCTACCCGGTCGAGCGCGGCTTCCATCGAAAGACCGGCATCGGCGCAGACGACGAGCAGATCCATAAAATCCGGAAAACCCGCGCGATGCTCGTTCTGGCGGGTCTTGATGCGCCGGTCGAGATAGAGGCTCGGCGACATGTAACCCATCATTCCGGACGCCAGCACGCACATCCAGAACCAACTTGGCGTCAGATCGGCAAGAAGCAGCGGCACCACCGGCATCGCAATGCCGGCGAAGACGATGGCAAGCACGGTGCGCGCGATAAAGAAGAACCCGGGCGCGCGAACATCGAGAATGCCCGCTTCGATCAGACGGCGCCGCAGCACTTTCATGTTGGCATCGTCTGCCGAGGCATAGTGCTTGGTCGTGTATTCGATCAAGCGCTGGGCTGCGGCAATGCTCGTGTAGCGAAGCGACCGTTTGTCCGTCGCGTCGTTCACGCGGCCGGGTACATCGACAGTGATTGCAGCGGCGCGGCGCTTGAGTTCCGCGCGATTGCGCATCACCGACATGATGCCGAGCGAAAGCGCTGCGGTCGCGAAGAAGATCAGCGCGCTGACGAGCGTTACGGGGTTGTTGCCGACGAGCGGGGCAAGCACGGAATAGATGCTGTCCATCGCGTCAGATCCTGAAGTTCACGAGACGCCACATGATGTAGTTGCCCGTGAGCATCCATGCAGCGGCGCAGGCAAGCACGACCTTGGTCAACTCGATGTGCCAGACCTTGCCGTAAAAATCCGGTGTCATGCCCTGCAGAATCGAAAACATCGCAATCGGGAGGCCGGACAGAATGATCGCCGAGTATTTGCCTTCGGCCGCGAGCGCTTTCACCTTGCGCCGCATCTTGAAGCGCAGGCGGATGATCGCAGAAAGATTCTGCAAGATTTCGCTCAGGTTGCCGCCGGTCGAACCCTGAATCGCGACCGCGGTGACGAAGAGCGGAAGATCGTCCTGGCCTACGCGGAAATAGAGATTGCGCATCGCGGTCTCCAGATCCGCGCCATAGGTGACCTCATCCGAAACCATGCCGAATTCAGAGCCGATGGGGTCCGGCATTTCGCGCGCAACCATCGAGATCGCGACCGGAACCGGATGACCTGCTTTGAGGCTTCGCACGATGATGTCGATGCCGTCGGGAAACTGCGCACCGAAGGCCTTGTGACGCTTGTTGCGCTTCATCCGCAACACCATCAGCGGCAGGAAGGTCGAACAAAAGAGAGCGCCGAGTGCTGCGTGCAGTAGATTATCGCGCAACATCCACACAACGATGAAAACAAAGCAGAAGATAAACGCGCAGATGACTGCGAGCTTGCCGACCGACAGTTTCAATCCAGATTGCAGCACGAGGCGATTGATCGACGTGAACGCGCTGGAATACGTGCCGGCCGCTGTCAGTGAGCGCTCGCGGCGGAGCTGCACCAGAATCTGCTCCCGGTTCGGCTGATGTTTCATCAGCCGCAAACGGCGATTGAGCTGACTGCGGTACGACGCCTTGTTGTAGAAAAAGAGATAAATCGCTTCCGCGACGAGGATCGCCGAGATCGCCGCCAGAAAATAAAACAGGTGAAGCTGGTCGATTTCGAACGGCATCGCGGTCACAAAGGCTGGGCGGGATCGAAATAGGCGCCGGGGATGTTGATGCCGCGCGCGACCAATTCGGCGAGGAAGCGCGGGCGCACGCCCGTCGCGTGGAAGTGTCCTTCGACGGTGCCATCAGCGGCGGTGCCGGTGCGCACGTATTTATAGATTTCCTGCATCTGCAGGATGTCGCCTTCCATGCCAGTAATTTCGGCGATACTCGTTACCTTGCGCTTGCCGTCGGAGAGACGCTGCAACTGCACGATCATGCGCACGGCTGACGCGATCTGGCCGCGGATGCTCGCGATCGTCATCGGCATGCCGGCCATACCGATCATCTGTTCGAGACGCGAAATTGCTTCGCGCGGCGCGTTGGCGTGGATCGTCGCCATTGAACCTTCGTGACCGGTATTCATCGCCTGCAGCATGTCGAACGCTTCTTCGCCGCGGCACTCGCCGAGGATGATACGGTCTGGACGCATACGCAGTGCGTTCTTCACGAGTTCGCGCTGCCGGATCTCCCCCTTGCCTTCGATGTTCGGCGGGCGCGTTTCCATGCGGCCGACATGTGGCTGCTGAAGCTGCAATTCGGCGGCGTCTTCGATGGTGACGAGACGCTCACGCTCCGAGATGAATGCGGATAATGCATTCAGCATCGTGGTCTTACCGGAACCGGTGCCGCCTGAGATCAGCAGCGTCACGCGCGCTTTGACGGCCGCAGCCAAAACTTCCGCCATCTGCGGACGGATGGCACCGATGTCGATCAGCTTGTTCAGGTTGAACGGCTTCTTCGAAAATTTACGGATCGAAACCAGCGGGCCATCGACGGCAATCGGCCTGATCGCGACGTTGACGCGCGAGCCGTCAAGCAGACGCGCGTCGCAAAGCGGATGCGATTCATCGACACGGCGGCCGACCGCCGCCACGATCTTGTTCACGATGCGCAAGAGATGCGGCTCGTCCTTGAAGCGGACAGGCGTCGCTTCGAGCATGCCCAAGCGCTCGACGAAGACGCATTCGGGACCGTTGATCAGAATGTCGTTGATCGTGGGATCTTTGAGCAGCGGCTCGATCGGGCCGAGACCCGTCATTTCGTCGATAATTTCACTGACGAAGTCGTCGAGTTCGTTTCCGTTCAGCGCGATGCGCTCGGCCTTCGTGAACTGCGAGACCATATTGTAGACCTGCCGGCGGATTTCCTCGTCCGGCATCTTGTCCATCGCGGAAAGATTAAACTCCTCAATCACCTTGCGGTGCAGACGCACCTTGGCGTCGAGCATCTTGCTTGTGAGCAGGAGACTTTGCGCGCCTGCGGGCTCGGGCTCCGGCGAGTTCGCAAGATTTTCGAGGAATGTGAGTTCGAGGCGCGGCGCTTCGACAACCGGGAGCGGAAGCGCCGATTGCAATGACGCGGTGCGTGCGCTGAAGCGTCCAAGAACGGCCATGGCTTATCCTGCCTTCTTGAAGATGCGAGAGAGCGCGCCGGCTTGTTTGGTGTCTTTCGCAGCCGGCAGAATAAGTTTCTTGAGGGCGAGAACGACGTTGTTTCCCGGCTTCACTTCTTCGAGCGGAATGCCGCGATCGATTGCTTCGCGAACGATCCGGAAATTATTCGGCACCGAACCCGCGAATGCGCCGCCGAGAGCGCTTTGAATATCCGCGAGCCGCAGACCCGGCGCGAGCATGCGCGACTCAAAACGGTTCACGATCACCTGCGGATTTGCGCTTTCACCGAGACGCTCGCCGATGGCGGAGACGAGTTTCTTTGCGTGACGCAAACCGGGGATCGTCATCTCGCTCACGATGAACAATTTGTTGGAGCCCAGCAGCACGCTGTCCGTCCACGGAAACCAGGTGCGCGGCATGTCGATCACGACATAGCGAAAGTGTGAGGAAACCAGATCCAGAAGGCGCGTCACCATCACCGGGTCGAAAGAACGCATTTCGGCGGGGCGGTTTGGAGCCGCGATCACCGAAAGCCCGGACGAATGATGCGTCAGCATCACTTCAAGAAGATGCCGGTCGAGACGCTCGGGACGCGGTTCGATTTCGCTCAGATCAAGGCGCGGCTCGATATCGAGATAGTCCGCAACCGCGCCATGCTGAAAATCGAGATCGACGAGACAGGTCGAAGAACCGCCGCGGGTCGAGCCCTGCAAGAGCAGCGCGGACTGAATGGCGATAGACGTCACGCCGACGCCGCCGGCAGAAGGCAGGAACGTGAAAATTTCGGCTTCGCTCGAGGCTTCGCCTTGCGCGGGCTTTTTCGCTGCGCGTGCACAAGCACGCACGAGTTCGATCGGTGCGACCGGCTTCACGAGAAAATCCGCGACCCGGATTTGCAGCAAGCGGCGCGCGACATTCTCATCGAAGAACTGAGTAATGACGACGGCGGGGGCGCTGCCCGGCTTCGAAGTCATGCGGGCGAGCGATGCGACCTGCGCTTCGTTCGATGCGTCGAGATCGACGATAATGACGGCTGCGCCATCGAGCGGCGCATCCTCGATCTGCGTAAGATCGGACTCCAGCATCTCCAGCGAGATCTGCAGTTGCGACGAGAATGTAGTCTCGACCATCTGCCGGAATTGTTTATCCGACGAGATCGTGACGACGTGCGTAGTGCCGCCTTTTCTTGGTTGCTCGTTCATGCTTGCGTCCGATAGCCCCGGCCTCATCCGCGATTTCTTCGCGGGTCTTGTTTCTACGCAAAGTTCTACCGCACGCGCCTTTCGGCCGAATGAAATTGCGAAATTGAATTGAATAGAAATTTATTGATCGCGCTGACTTGCGCGAAAGAAATAAAACCGCCCGCGCGAAACGCGCGGGCGGCGATACAATTCTGACGTGTGCAGGCTTACTTGTTTTCGCCGCCGGGGCTCGTCGAGATTTCGATCGAGCTGGTGCCGAGACCGCGCGGCACGATCACTTTGCCTTCCTTGTAGCGCTGGATCGCAGGTTGAATCTTTTCGCCGTTGGTGAGGATGGTGCGGTCTGCCGCATGACGCGGCCACGGGTCGATGGTCTGCACGGCAATGTTGTGCGCGTTCGCATTGCTCGCAGAAAGATGAATCGAGTCGCGGCGGTCATAGTGAATGTCGGAGCACGCGCCGAGCACGAACGATAAGAACGCCGCCGTGGCAACGGGCTTCAAGAAGTTATTGCGCATTGGCGGTGATCTCCGGGGAATCGAGTTGATGGCCGATATTCGGACGGTTCGCCTTCGGCCCATACATCTTGCGGATGTCGCCAGGCGTCATTTCATGCTTGCCGTAGAGAAAAAGATCGTTGTCATTCGGCGGTACGGTCGCGTCGAACGGCGTGCGGAGCTGATCGCCGGGACGCGCCGGACGAACGAGACGCGGCGTCACGATGATCACAAGATCGGTCTCACGCTTCTGAAACGACGCGGAGCGGAACAGCGAGCCGAGCACCGGCACTTCCGCGATCCAGGGCAACTGGTCCGCAGCCGTGCTGCTCTGCGACTGTAACAAGCCCGCAATCGCAAAGCTCTGGCCGTCGCGCAATTCGATGGTGGTGCTCGCGCGGCGCACGATCAGGCTGGGCACCGCGATATTGCCCACCTGTACGATGTTCGTCGGATCGAGCTGGCTGACCTCAGGCTCAATTTTGAGATTGATCAGGCCATGCGAAAGCACGGTCGGCGTAAACGCAAGGCCGACACCGAATTTCTTGAACTGGATCGTGATCTGGTTGAACTGCGATGCGACCGGGAACGGAAATTCGCCGCCCGCAAGAAAGCTTGCCGTATCACCCGACAGCGCGACGAGATTCGGCTCCGCAAGACGGCGTGCCACACCGCGCTGCTCGAGCGCGCTGATCATCGCGTCCACTTTCACGCCGCGATCGACGAGCCTGCCGAGCACGGCACCGAACGGTGTGCTACCCGAAAGAACGCCGGCGGTACCGGCCGCGGCGACGATATTGTTGCCGACTGCTTCCCATTGCACGCCAAGTTCGCGGCCCGCATTGCGCGAGGCTTCGACGAAGCGCACTTCAAGAAGAACCTGCTGGGGTGCGGCGACGCTCACCGAATTAATGACGTCCGGGCTGAACTGTTTTGCAAACTGCAGAATTTTATCGAGCGTGACGGCGTCTGCGACAATGCCCGCGATCATGATGCGGCCGTTGACCGTGGAGACGCGCACTTTGGCTTCCGGGTACTGCGCGCGGATCGCGGCGGCGATGGCATTGGTGTCGTGCGACACCTCGACATCGAACACGCCGACGAGTTGCTTGCCTTCGCCGTAAACCGAGATGCGGGTGAGGCCGACCTTGCGGCCGAGTACGGAAAGCGTGCGGTCGGTGAGCGGCATTACGTCCGCGACTTCGGGATCGCCGACGACGACGTCATTGAAGCCAGTGCTGGTGCGGATGTTCTCCGACTTGCCGAGTGCAACCAGTACCTGCGAAGTCCGGTTGTCCGGCGAGAGCTTGACCACGCGCATTTTCGACTGTGCCTGCGCTTCAACCGAGGCGATGGCCGAAAGCGGGCTCGACAGCGCCAAGAGCGCGACCAGCCAGGAGATCGTTGCGCGCTTGAAAAGCGCCCAGCCGATCATATTCGAGTGCTTCCTGTTCACGACTACAGCCCCTGTTTTGCCCGTGCGCTTTTCGCGCTTATCGGGTGACGCCCTGATTGTTGTTGACTGCGCTGTTGGTCAGCGAATTGACCGGCGCTTCCGCGGGAACGCTGTAATTTTCTTTCTTCACTCCGCGCGTAACCGTGATGGTCGAGAAATTTCCGACCGGTCCGTCTTTCTTCTGCGGCTTGCCGAGATCTTCAGCCGTGATCTGACGCGACGATTGTGCTGCGATATCGCCTGCCTTGCGCAGCGCCAGCGTGAGCGTGCCGAGCGAGGCGGCGAGTGCGAGTTTCTGGCCCTCGGCCATTTCGACTTCCATCGTCACCGCCTTCACGACGGCAGGCTTGTCGATGCGGTCGTCCGCGATCTGGTCAATCGCAAGCACGCGCACGTTCTGCAGCACCACGTCGGAACTGCTGTTCGAATTCGCACCGCGCTCGCTGGTGACAGTGCGGGTCAGGAAAATATCGACGCGGTCGCCCGGCAGCACAAAACCCGCGACACCTTCGATGTCATTCACGCGTACGGTGATCGCCTTCATGCCCGGCGTAAGCACAGCAGAGAGCGTTGCGCGCTGGCCAGGGCCAGTGATCTTGGAAGCGAGGATCGGCTCGTTTTCGGCAATCGCCGTCAACACCATGCGCTTGCCGGCAGCGAGCATCGACTCGATCGACGCAAAGGCACCATCCGGAATTGCGTTATCGGGCCACGGCATCTCGCGAAGATTGCGTACGTTAAGTTCGATGCCGAAGCGAAGCGGCGCAGTCGCGACCACGATGGTTCGCGTTTTTACTGCGACGGGCACCGGAACATTCTTCAGCCGCGCGTCGTTCTGGCTGTTAAGCCAGGACTGCGCGACGAATACCGCGAGCGCGCCGAAAACGAGCGCGACGACGATCATAAGCACTGCGCTGATACGCAAGATGAAGCCCCTTAGGAACGAGAACGTATTCTTGTTGCCTAATGGAACAACGCCGCGCGTGTGGATTCAGTGAAAGAATTCAGCGCATTTGATTTATAATGAAACGCAACTGAAGCCTCATGCTTGTTGCTTTGTTACTTGCGCAGCGAATCAAAGCGAAAACGCGCAGAAAAACTTCGTTCGCAAATGATTCACGATACGCGCACGATTTAGAGGCTCGTCCTGCAATCGACCGCGCTTCGAGCGGTTGAACGCAAGTATTCCCGCACCACCGGAACTCTCGTCACGATGATATGGTTAACGCATATTAACCATGCATTGTGAAAGCTCACGCGTATGGTGAAGGATCAGTTAATATGAATGCGTTCGATGGCAGACCCGATGCGGCAAACTTCGGCGTTCTGATCAAAGCGGCCTGATTTAGAAGGCTTTTTTCGCTGTCGAGCTTGTTCGTTGCGTGTTTGGGATGCGTAACCATGAGCCTGCCGAAGTACACATTGATTTCGAACCCCTGGTTCGTTCCGCCTGAGAATTACGGCGACGCGTATCGCGTACCGGCGGCGCAGGCGAAGTTTCCGTACCTTCGCTTCGCGGAACTTGAGGTCGAATTCGACGAAAAGACGCGCGCCTGCTGGTGCTTCATGAAGCCCAACGGCCGGCCCAGCTATACGCCGGGTCTGTTGCGCGATCTCGATACGCTGCAGCAGGCAATCAAAAAGGCGAGCACCGAGGCGCGCTCGAACGGCGATCTGCCGGTTCAGTATTTCGTGCTCGGCTCGAGAATCCCCGGCATCTTCAATCTCGGTGGCGATCTTACGCTGCTTGCGCGGCACATCCGTGCGCAGGACCGGCACGGTCTCATGTCTTATGCGCGCGCCTGCATCGACGTGCTGCATTCGAATGCCGTCGGTCTCGATGTACCGCTGATGACGGCGGCACTCGTGCAAGGCGACGCGCTCGGCGGCGGTTTCGAGTCCGCGCTTGCCTGCGATTTTGTCGTGGCCGAGCGGCAATCGAAGTTCGGTTTCCCGGAAATCCTGTTCAATCTCTTCCCGGGCATGGGCGCCTATAGCCTGCTCAGCCGCAAGCTCGACGCCGCGCGCGCCGAGCGCATGATCCTGAGCGGCAAGGTCTATGATGCCGAAGAGCTCTATGAGTTGGGACTGATCAATATTCTTGCCGAGCCCGGACAAGGCGAAACGGTGCTTCGCGAATATCTTGCGGGCCGCGGCCGGCGTTTCACTTCGCAATGCGCCGTCTATGAAGCGCGGCGCAAAGCTCAGCCGTTGCCGTTCGAAGAATTGCGCGACATCGTCGAGATTTGGGTGGATACCGCGCTCAAGCTGCAGGAAATCGATCTGCGCAAAATGGAGCGGCTGGTCGCGGCACAAGACAAACGCCGCAATAGCGGCGGCAGCCTGCGCCCAGTGACGAAAGACTAAACGTCAGGCCTGCTGCGGCACTTCCGTACTGCGATGACCCGCATAAGAGGTCAGCGCGTCACGGACGCCTTCGAATTCGGCTCCGAGCTTCGCGAGATAATCCGTGCCGCGCATTTCAAGTTCGCGCTCGCCGATATGGCGCCACGACAGGCACATCTTGTAAATCCGGCGCGCACCGATGTTGGCAGCGCCGCTGCGCATCGCATGCAATTGCTCACGGAATGCGTTCACGTCTCCTGACTTTGCCGACTGCTTCAGTTCGACAAGCAGCGTCTCGGTATCGCGGTTGAAGTCGATGATCAGTTCATCGACGAACTTGGCGCCGCCGAGCGCTTCGAGATCGGTCAGCGCACGAAGATCGATCGAGGACGCATCCGACGACTTGAACTTCGGATGCGAGGTGATGCGCTTCACGGTCTCGCTTTCGGTGAAAGCTTGCGCATCGCTGATCTGTTTCTCGCCGACGATGGATTCCACGATGTTCAAAAGACGCGCGGGCTCGATCGGCTTGATGACGCAAGCGTCCATGCCGGCTTCTTCGCAGCGTTGCTTGGTTTCCGGGGTTGCGTCTGCGGTGAGCGCGACGATGGGCAGGCGCGGCTTGCCGAGCGAGGCGAAGCGGTGAAGCTTCGTTGCCTCGATGCCGTTCAGCACCGGCATGTTCACGTCCATCAATGCGATATCGAATGCCTTGGCCTGCATCGCGTCCAAAGCCTGCTCGCCGTTATCGACGATGCTGACATCGTGACCGGCGCGCTCGAGAATCTTGCCGATAACCTTCTGGTTGGTGCGGTTATCGTCGGCGACGAGGATCGCAAGCTTACGCGCCGGACGCACCTGCTCGACGTTGCCGTCTTCGTCGATGCCGGCGGCGTCACCGGCTTTTGCGACCCGAAGTGCCGCGGCAAGTTCGCGAATATCTGCGGGCTTGCCGAGATAAGACACGAAATCGAAACGCGAAGGCAGCGGCAGCATGCCGGCGGCGGGATTGGCCGATAGCAACACGACCGACATATTCGTGCCGTGATGCATTTTGTTCAGCGTGGCGCCCACAGTCGCGAGGTCTGGCTGCAGGTCCTGATCGTCCACGATCACGATCGTGCGGCGGATACCGCTCGCTTCGGGAAGCGCGATCTGGTCGCAGGCCTGGCCGGGAGTACGTGCGATTTCCGGCGTTACGCCCGCGGCTTCGAGTTTGCGCTCGATTTCATGGGCGCTCTCGCTGTTACGGGCCAGCAGAATAACGCGCGCATCGGACAGATCCGGGATCGTGTCGGCGTTCTCATTCGCGCAGATGCGATAGGGAAGCTCAAACCAGAAGGTGCTGCCCTCGCCGGGCTTACTGTCGACACCGATGGTGCCGCCCTGACGCTCGACAAGCTGCTTCACGATCGCAAGGCCAAGACCCGTGCCGCCGAAGCGATCGACGATGGTTTCGTCAGCCTGCGTGAAGCTCTGGAAGATTTTCTCGCGCGCTTCTTCGGCAATACCGATGCCGGTATCGCTGACTTCGAAACGGATATGCGCCGAGCCGTCTTTCTGCTCCAGCATGCTCGCCGCAATCGCGATATTGCCCCGGTCGGTGAATTTCACGGCATTGGCGGTGAGATTGGTGAGTACGTCATGCAGCGCACGCGAATTGCCGTGCAGAATGAACGGGGTGTTCGGTGCGACATGCAGCGAGAGGCGGACGCCTTTCTCTTTCGCCTGCGCGACCAGCATCGAGCGGACCTGGCCCATAACGCTGTGAAGATCGAAATCCACTGCCTGATCCGGCATCTGGCCGGCTTCGATGCGCGAGAAATTCAGAATGTCGTTGATCTGCGCGAGCAGCGCACGTGCCGAGCCGCGGATCGTCTGCGTCATATCTAACTGTTCGGCATTGAGCTTGGTGTCGCGCAGCATATCGCTCATGCCGATCACGGCATTCAGCGGGGTGCGGAATTCGTGACTGACGCTCGCGAGGAAGAGACTTTTTGCCTTGTTCGCCTGCTCGGCTTCGTTCTTCGCGGCCTGCAACTTCTTGATCAGCGTCGCGGCATAGAGCGGCAGGATGACGAGACCGCCGATCAGACCATAAGCGAGCTTAGGATGGTTGCCCCAATATTCGGTGGTCGCGACCACGCCTGAAAAACCCGCGACGGCGACCAGCATCGAGCCGAACAGATACTTCAGGCCGAAGCGGAAGCCGTTGCCGAAAATAATCCAGAGGAAAATCGGGTAGAGCAGCGAAAGCGCTTCATCGCCCGCATGAATGCCCCAGGACAGAAACCCGAGATCCGAGAACATCGCAACCACGCGCCGGGGTACCGATACGCCCGGTTGATAAAGCATATGCGCGAGGAACGCGAAGGAGATGCCGAAGAACAGCGTGGTCAGAACCACGGCCTGAAGCGGAACATGCGCGCCGAACGCCGCTGCACCGCTGAGATACATCAGAATGAGCGCGCTGATGACAACGCGGTTGACGACCATCTCGTGCTCGCCATCCGGACGATTCTTGAGACGGCTCTTCAGAAAGCCGATGAGGGAAAAGCGAGATTTCGTGGCTGCGGTCATGGCGTACCCCTCACGCCGTCCGCGCCAGCAAATTCTGCTGGTTGAACAGGAAAGCAAAATCTTCCGGCGGCACCGGCGGACTGAAATAGAAGCCCTGCACCTCGTCGCAACCTTCGTTACGCACGAAGGCGAGCTGCTCAGCGGTCTCGACGCCCTCGGCTACGATTTTCAGATTGAGGCTGTGGCCCAGATTGATGATCGCGCGCACGATCGCGGCATCGTTCGGATCGGTGTTCACGTTGCGGATGAAGCCCTGATCGATCTTGAGGCGATCGACCGGCAGGTTCTTCACATAAGAGAGCGAGGAATAGCCCACGCCGAAATCGTCGATCGAGAAGGTGACGCCAAGCTCCTGCAGGAAGCGCACGTCGTTCGCAGCCGATTCCGGATTCTGCATCAGGATGCTTTCGGTAAGCTCAAGCTCCAGCGAATGCGGATCGAGCCCAGTCTTTTCGAGCGCATCGATGACGTGCTGGCGGATGTCCTGTTTGCGAAACTGCACGGGCGAAAGATTCACGGCCATGCGGAAATTTTTATGATCCTGCACCCAGCGCTTCGCCTGTTCGCAAGCTTCGATCAGCACCCATTCGTTGATCGGAACGATGAGGCCGTTTTCTTCGGCAAGCGGCAGGAATTCCGCCGGGCGCACGAGACCCGAACCCGGGCGGCGCCAGCGCAGCAGCGCTTCCGCACCGATGATCTGACCTGAGCGAAGGTCGATCTGCGGCTGATAGTTGAGCAAGAATTGCTTCTTCGCGAGCGCCTGCCGGAGATCGCTCTCGAGAACGATAGCTTCGCGCGCAATCGTGTGCATGTCGGAGGCGAATACGCGCCAGGCGTTCCGGCCTTCCGCCTTTGCCTGATACATCGCAAGGTCGGCGTTTTTCAGCAGTGCATCGACATCGACACCGTCGGTCGGATGAATGGTGATGCCGATGCTCGCCGTCGTATTGATTTCCTGGCCTTCCAGCTCGAACGGCTGTTCGAGTGCGGCAATGATTTTTTCGGCGAGCGTGACCGCGTCGTCGGTGCGGCCGATTTCGGTCTGCAGGATCGCAAATTCGTCACCGCCGAGGCGTGCCACGATATCGGTTTCGCGGACTGCGTTGCACAGACGCTGTGACACGGCTTTCAAGAGCTGATCGCCCTGATGATGGCCGAGTACGTCGTTCACGCCCTTGAAGCGGTCGAGATCGAGCAGGAGAAGCGCGAACTGCTTGTCGCCGCGGCGGGTGCGCGCGATCTGGCGACGCACGCTGTCATGGAAATAGGTGCGGTTCGGCAGACCCGTGAGGGGATCGTGATGCGCGAGATGGTGGAGATGCTCTTCCGCCTGCTTGCGCTCGGTGATGTTGAGCGAGGTGGTGAGCACGTTGATGACTTTGCCTGCGCGGTCGCGCAGCGGCGATTTGGTCGTGAGAAATACGTGGCGATGGCCGGCACGGTCCACGATCTCTTCTTCATAGCTCGGCAGGCCCTTGCCGTTCTCGAAGACCACGCGGTCGAGGCCCGCGCTCTGCGGGCCGAAATTCGATCCGAAAATCTCGGCAGCGGTCTTGCCGCTCGCCTGCGCGGCATCGACGCCATAGAAACTCGCGGTGAACGCATTCAGGAAGACGCAGCGGCCATCCTTGTCGGTCGCGGAAATCAGCGCCGGCACGGTGTCGATGACCTGCGCGAGACGTTCGCGGCTGTCGCGGAGTACTTCCTTGCGGAAGCGTTCGCTGTCCATCAATTCGCGTTCGAGTTCGGTGGCGCGGCTCTTGATGACGAGCTGCTGCTTGCGGAGCTGCAACAGGTTCCGCGCGCGCGTCAGAAATTCGTGATGGTCGACCGGGCTCTGCAGAAAGTCGGTGGCGCCTGCTTCAAGCGCGTTGATGCGGTGCGAACGTTCTTCATAAACAGTGATGACGACCGTCGGCACATCGGCGCATTCCGGAAGCTGACGGAAGCGGCGCACGAATTCGGCGCCATCCATGTGCGGCATCTTGTAGTCGGTGACGACGAGATCGGGAATGTTGTCTTTCAGCCAGTCGAGCGCTTCCGCCGGATCGCCGAACGCGCGAACAGCCACGCCTTCTTCAATCGAAGTAGCGAGCTTCGCAAAGATGTTCCGGTTTGTAATCCGGTCATCGACGATGACGATTAAAGACAAAACGCAGTCCCCTAGCTCGCCGCAACTTACGGCATTCGTTTTTATTGAGCCGCGAAGTTTCTCACGCACATTTGTGCGCGGGAGACACTTTGCGCCCATGCATTTTGTAACAAAGATTATTGAAGAAGCTGCTAACCGCGCGGCTACGAATTGTTAGCGTTGTTCCTACGAGTGAAGGGAACTTCGGTAAGGATTCCGAATTCGTTAAGGCTAACGAACCGTTGCCGGCAAAGAAAAACTCCCCGCCTTGCGGCGGGGAGTCTTTATATATGCGTCGATCCTTGGCGTTTAGCTGCCGCGTACCTCGCCCGCGATGACAGGACCGAAGAAGTCCCAACGCTTTTCCTTGGCGTTGAACTTCATCATCTGCTGCTGCTCGATCGGGAAGAAGTCCGTCGCGCTGGTATTGATCTTGATACCAGGCAACAGCAGGTCCAGATCCATATCCTTGATACTCGCAGCAGCTTTCATGACGCTCTCGCGCGTCACGTTCTTGCCGAGCGATAGCAGTATCTTGTGAAGGTTCTGCGCGACCGTGTAGCCGTAGGTCGTGAAGCTCGAAGTCTTGTCGCCGTCCGGATAGTATTTATCCATGAAGGCGCGCCACTTATTCATGCCGGCATCGTCCTTCCACTGCGGATCGTTCTGATCCTTGATGTATCCGGTCGAAAAGATGCCTTCGCCGTTTTCTGCGCCGGCCGGCGTCATTACCTGGCCGACCGAAACGGAAACCTGATTCAGGAAGTGAACCGGTTTCCAGCCGATCTCGGCAGCCTTCTTGATGGATTGCGCGGCAAACTTCGGCGTGGTCGCATTGAAGAAGATGTCGGCACCGGACGCCTTTAGCGCGATCATCTGGCTATCAACCGTCGGATCGGCAACTTCGTAAGGCTGCTCGGAGATGATCATCTCCTTGGCTTTTGCACCCAGACCATCCTTCAGGCCTTTGACGTAGTCCTTACCGTAATCGTCGTTCTGATAAAGGATTCCGATTTTTCCGTTCGGGTGGTTCTTCAGGATGTAGGCGGCGTAGATGCGGCCTTCGCTCTGATAGTTCGGCTGCCATCCCATCGTCCACGGAAACTTCTTCGGATCGCCCCACTTGGTTGCGCCAGTCGCGACAAAGAGCTGCGGGACCTTCTTGCCGTTCAAATAGCCCTGAATTGCAGAGTTACCCGGAGTGCCGAGCGCCTGGAACACGAGCAGCACGTTGTCGGATTCGACAAGCTTGCGAACCTGCTCGAGTGCTTTCGGCGGAGAATAGCTATCGTCATAAGTAATGAAATTGATCATGCGGCCATTGATGCCGCCTTCAGCGTTCACCATCTTGAAATAGGCCGAGATGGTTTTGCCGATCGTGCCGTAAGCGGAAGCAGGCCCGCTATACGGATTGATGTTGCCGATCTTGATTTCCGTGTCCGTCACGCCCGGCGACTGAGCGGAAACAGTGCCGGCCATTGCAACGGCGAAGCCCAGCGCAAGTGCCGGGATCATTCCATATTTCTTGATCTTCATTGTTACCTCCCTTGGAAAATGACCGTTCAGCCTCTCGCTTTTGCGATGCGCTGGACGGCCAGTCGAAGCAATCCGGCGAGGCCGGACGGCATGATGTAGATGAGCAGAATCAGAAACACGCCGTACACCGTGCCGGTGAGTCCCTTGGCACTCTGCTCGCCAATCGATGGAAAAAACGGAATGATTTTCCGGATCTGATCAAACGTCGCGGAAAGCCCGAACGCGATATGCTCTGCGATGTTCGGCACGAAAAGGATAAACAGCCCGCCGAGAAATGCGCCGGGAATCCAGCCGACCCCGCCGACCACCATTCCGACGAAGATCGCAACCGCGAGCGTGATCTGGAAACTGTCCGGCGCGACGAACGCAATCAGCATTGCGCTCAGCGCTCCGGCAACGCCTGTGAAAAGCGCGCTGACGCCGAACGTCAACGTCTTGAACAGCGACAGGTCGATGCCCGTCACTTTGGCCGCAATCTGGTTGTCGCGTATCGCTTTCATCGCACGGCCCGAGCGGCTGTTCACGAGGCTGAAGGCGATGAAGAACATCAGAATCGTGACCGCGAAAGTGACGTAGAACGTCCATTGATCCTGATCGAACGGCAGACCGAATGGCGCGTCGGGTTTGCGGTCGAACAGCGTCAGACCTTGTACGCCGCCGGTCAGATGCTCGATCGGTTTGAACTTCAACATCTGTGGCGTTGCAATCGCCAGAGCAAATGTCGCAAGCGCGAGATAAATGCCTTCAAGGCGGAGTGCGGGAAGACCAAACAGAAATCCGAATACGAAACAGACCGCCGCTGCGATCGGGATCGTCAGATAAAACGGCATGTCGAGCTGCGTCATCAAAATTGCAGAGACATATGCGCCGATGGCGTAGAACGCGCTGTGCCCGAGCGAGAACTGGCCGTTAAAGCCAGTCAGCAGATTGAGGCCGGCAATGGCGATCGCATAAATCAGAAGCTGCGTGATCTGGAACGTAAAAACCCCGGAAGCCCAGAACGGAAAGATCGCGCCGAGGACAAGAATTAAGATAAAGCCCGCCAGTTTCCAGTTTTGCGCAAGCGTGATCACGGTCGCGCCGACGGCAGCAATGATCGACGTGACGGGCGAAGATGTTTTCATCGTTACACCCGGCTCACGATTCTACGACCGAACAAACCGTGAGGCTTCAAGGTCAGCACCAGGATAATGAGCGCGAGCGCAATCGAAAGTTTCATCTCGGCGCCGAAATGCGGCACGAATGATGCGAGATTTTCGAGCACGCCAACCGCGAAACCGCCGAACACCGCGCCCCCTGGACTCGTGAGCCCGCCAACGACTGCGCCGGCAAAGCCATAGAGCAGGATGGTCACCATCATATTCGGCTCGAGGAATACGACTGGCGCAATCATCATGCCCGCGACCGCTCCGATGGCAGCGGCCATGCCCCAGCCGAGCGCATTCATGAAGCCGACGCGAATGCCGACGAGACGCGCAGAATCGGGGTTTGCAGATGCCGCGCGCATGGCAAGACCGACGCGCGTGTAGCGGAAGAATAGATAGAGCAGCCCCAGCATGATGCCGGTGACCGCGATCATGCCCGCGCCATGCGCACTCAGGAGACCCTCACCCAGCACCGACTTTGTGCCGAAGGGCGTCGGGAACGGCTTGATCGTGAATTCCCAGATGAAGCCTGCCATTGAATTGATGATGGCAAACAGCGCGATGAAGATGACGATGTGACTCAAGACCGGCGCGTTGTGCACGGGCTTGAACACCGTGCGTTCGATCGCGTAGCCGAGCACGAATGAAATCGCGATGGTGAGAAAGAACGCGCCCCAATAAGGCATGCCCCACTGGATCAACTGCCAGGCGATGTAGGTCGAGAACATCGCCATTTCGCCTTGCGCGAAGTTCAGGTGATCGATGGCCTGGTAAATCATCACGATGGAGAGCGCGATGCAGGCGTAGATTGCGCCGGTCGCCAAGCCGCCGATGATTTGCTGTACGACCTGTTCCATCGTCTTCCCTTAGTATCCAAGATAAGCGCGCCGGATGTTTTCATCCTGGCTCAGTTCTTTGGCCGGACCCGACATCACGACGCGTCCGGTCTCGAGAAGATAAGCGTGATCAGCGAGTTCGAGCGCGAGCGAAGCGTTCTGCTCGACGAGAAACATCGAAACTTTTTCCTTCTGGTTCAGCGTGCGCAGAATCGAAAACATTTCCTGAACGATCAGCGGCGCAAGACCGAAGGAAGGCTCATCCAGCAACATCACTTTTGGGCGCAGCATCAGCGCACGACCGATGGCGAGCATCTGCTGCTCGCCGCCGGAAAGCGTTCCTGCTTGCTGGCGGAAGCGTTCTTTCAGCCGCGGGAAATAAGCGAACACTCTTTCGATATCGGCAGAAATATTTCCGGCCGGCTGCGTGATACCGCCGAGCTGAAGATTTTCCTCGACTGTCTGGCGCACGAACGTGCCGCGGCCTTCGGGCACATGGGCGACACCGAGGCGCACGATGTCGGCGGTATCCTTGTTCGAAATGAGCTTGCCGTCGAAGCGGATCTCGCCGCCGGTTTTCACCATTCCCGACAGCGCACGCAGCGTCGTGGTTTTGCCTGCGCCGTTCGCCCCGAGCAGCGTCGTGATGCCGCCGGCATGCATGTCGAAACTGAGATCGTAGAGAATCTGCGTCGGCCCGTAGAAGGCACGGAGATTCTTGGCGGAAAGAAGAGGCGTGTTCATTTCTTGCCGCTTCCGAGATAGGCACGGATCACTTCAGGATCTTTCTGCACTTCGGCGGGCGAGCCTTCCGCGATCTTCTTGCCGAAATCGAGCGCGACCACCTTGTCGGAGATCGACATCACGAGGCTCATGTGATGTTCGACCAGCAGCACGGTGACGCCGCGTTCGTCGCGGATCTGCTTGATCAGATCGCCAAGCTCGCCGACTTCATGATGGGTCAGGCCCGCCGCCGGTTCATCGAGCAGCAGCAACGTGGGCTTTGCCGCGAGCGCTCGGGCCAGTTCGACGCGCTTCTGCGTGCCGATCGGAAGTCCCGAGACCAGCGTATCCGCGACCTTGCGCAATTCGAGATAATCGACGAGCGAGCGCGCCTGCGCGTCGATATCGCGCTCCTGCTTGCGCACCCAAGGTAGCCGGAAGGAATCGCTGAAGTAATCGCTTTTCGTGACCGGATGAAAGCCGACCTTGATGTTGTCGAGCACGGTCATGTTCTTGAACAGCGCGAGATTCTGGAAGGTGCGCGCGATACCCAGGCCCGCAATGTGATGCGGCGCGAGTTTCAGAATCGATTTTCCGTGAAACGCGATGTCGCCCGTATTCGGCGTGTAGAGCCGGCTCAGGCAATTGAACATCGTGGTTTTGCCGGCGCCGTTCGGGCCGATCAAGCCGAGAATCGTGCCGTCATTCTGTTCGAAGGAAATACCGTCGAGCGCGACGATGCCGCCGAAGCGAACGCCGACTTTCTGCACCGAAAGAATGGCGCGGGACGATTTCGATCTCTGCAACGCACCCGGAGCGGTTCCGGCTACACGCATGTCCATCATCGCTCGCGAAAGCGATGATGCAGATTCCTCTTCCTGCCCACTTGCCTTCCCCTGGCTAAAGCGTTTCTTCCCTCAACCGCCGCTTAGCGCGGCTTCTATATTTTTCGCGAGATTGACGAGACGCGGCCCGATCTCCCCTTCGAGCTTGTCCCGTGACGTCTGGTAAACATTGGCGCCGCAGTTGAACGCGTAGACACCGGATTCATCCGGCGGAATCAGCGGCACGCCGACTGCGTAAACGTCTTTTTCCCATTCGCCGAAAGACGTGGTGAAACCGCGTTCAGCAAGATCGCGGATCGCTTTTTCGATTCCGGCTTTCACCTGCGGCCAATTTTCCGCGGCGTGGCGCTTGATGTGGCCCATGAGCCAATCGCGCTCGTCTTCCGGCAATGCCGCGACCAGCGCGCGGCCCATCGCAGTCGTCCCGATCGGAATACGGGAGCCGAGATTGAGCCGAAGAAGACCGTCCGATTTCGAGCGGCAATGCTCGATGTAGATCAGATGCATGCGGTCGCGGCTGCCGAGCGCGACGGATGCGCCTGCATAATTCGCAAATTCCTGCATTTGTTTGCGCGCGACCTGCCGGATGCGCAGGTTCGCAAGCGTCGAGTAGCCGATCGAGAGTGCCGCGGGCGCGAGCGAATATTTTCCGAGTCGCTCTACATGCGTGAGATAGCCGAGCTTTGTCAGCGTGTAAGTGAGCCGCGAGATCGTGGTCTTCGGCAGACCGGTGCGTTCGGCAATTTCGTTGTTACCGAGCAGCCATTCGCCCGGCGAAAAAGCGCGAAGCACGTCGAGACCACGCGCCAGCGCCACAACAAATTTACGGTCATTGCCTTCGTCGAGTTCGGTGAACTGACTGTCGGTACGCTTCGTTGCTGCACTCGGACTATGCACGCCTAAGCCCCTGCTCTTATGCGCGTTCTGATTGACTTCAATCGCACCACTTTCTAGCTTTCGCGTCAAGAATGCAGAACAATGTTCCGCTAAGCGGAATTGCCCTTTGGGCGCTGCAACAGTGTCGTGAGTGGGGAACGGCTCGCAGCAAAGCGAAAATCCGCTACGCTCCGGGCAAGAGGAAACGCCAAGGAAAATAAAAGTGAGTGATCCCGTTACGCTGCGCCGCGAAGGCGCAATCGCCGTTATCACCGTCGATAATCCGCCCGTGAACGCGTTGAAGCACGCGGTGCGCGCGGGTTTGCAAAAACTTTTCAAAGAAGCGGATGCGGATGCGAGCGTGCAGGCGATCGTGCTCACCTGCGCAGGCCGCACGTTCATCGCGGGCGCGGACATCACCGAATTCGGCAAGCCACCGATGGCGCCGAGCCTCATCGAAGCGATCACCGATATCGATAACGTGTCGAAGCCGACGGTCGCGGCGATTCACGGCACCGCGCTTGGCGGCGGTCTCGAAGTCGCACTCGGCTGCAATTATCGCGTCGCAAGCAAAGATGCGAAGCTCGGCCTTCCCGAAATCAAACTCGGGCTTATTCCAGGTGCAGGCGGCACGCAACGCCTGCCGCGTTTGATCGGTATCGACAAAGCGCTGCCCATTATCTTGAGCGGAAATCCGATTTCCGCCAGCCAAGCGCTCGAAAACGGCCTTGTCGACGAAATCATCGAGGGCGATCTGACTGCCGGTGCGATTGCTTTTGCCAAACGATTGGCCAGCGAGCAGCTCTCGCTTAAGCGCGCGAGCCGGATGGAAGACAAACTCACGGAGTTTCGTAAGAACCCCGAGAAGTTCAACGAACTTGCTGCAAAAGCGGTCGGACGCAACAAGGGCCTGAAAGCGCCGATGGCGGCGGTCGAAGCGGTAAAATGGACGCTCGACGTTCCGTTCGAGGAAGCGATCAAGCGCGAGCGCAACAAGTTCATCGAGCTGCTTGTCACTGACGAATCCAAATCGCAGCGTCACGCATTCTTTGCAGAGCGCGAAGCAACCAAAGTGCTCGACATGCCCGCCGATACGAAGGCGCGCGAGGTAAAGCAGGCTGCGGTAATTGGCGGCGGCACCATGGGCGGCGGCATCGCGATGTGCTTCGCAAACGCAGGCTTCCCGGTGACGCTGATCGAAACCACCGACGAATTTCTGAAGAACGGCCTCGCCAAGATCAAAACGAATTACGAGAACACCGCAAAACGCGGCGGCATGACCGAAGCCGATGTCGAGAAGCGCCTGAGCCTCATTAAAGGCGCAGTCGGGCTAGAGGCCGCGAAGGATGCAGACATGGTGATCGAAGCCGTGTTCGAGGAAATGGGCCTGAAGAAAGAAATCTTCGGCAAGTTAGATACGATCACCAAGAAGGGTGCGATCCTCGCCACCAACACTTCGACGCTGGACGTGAACGAAATCGCAAACTCGACCTCGCGTCCGCAGGACGTGATCGGAATGCACTTCTTCAGTCCTGCGAACATCATGAAGCTGCTTGAGATCGTGCGCGGCGAAAAGTCGGCGTTCGATGCGCTGCAGACCGCAATCACGATCGGCCGCAAGATCGCAAAAGTGCCGGTAGTCGTCGGTGTCTGCTACGGCTTCGTCGGCAATCGCATGCTGCATCGTCGCGGCGTGCAGGCGGATCGGCTCGTACTCGAAGGCGCGCTGCCGCAGGAAGTGGACGGCGCGACCACCGAGTTCGGTTTTCCGATGGGTCCATTCGCAATGGGCGATCTTGCCGGTATCGACGTCGGCTGGCGCATCCGCCGCGCACGCGGCGAGAGGAACGAAGTCGCCGATACGCTCGCGGAAGCCGGACGCTTCGGCCAGAAGACCGGCAAAGGCTACTATATATATGAGAAGGGCTCGCGGACGCCGATCCCGGACCCGGAAGTGGAGAAGATCATTCTCGATGCCTCCGCGAAGAAAGGCATCACGCGGCGTCCGATTTCGAAGCAGGAAATCATCGAGCGCACGATCTATCCGATGATCAACGAAGGTGCGCGCATTCTCGAAGAGGGAATCGCGGCACGCCCCGGCGATATCGATGTGATCTGGCTTTACGGTTACGGCTGGCCGGTATGGCGCGGGGGGCCGATGCATTACGCCGACACGGTCGGGCTCAAGCATGTGCGCGACCGTCTTGCGCACTACGCGAAAGAAAGCGGCGACAAGACGCTCGAACCCGCGAAGCTGCTCGACAGGCTCGCGAACGAAGGCAAGACCTTCGCTTCACTCGCAAACGAGATGAAGAAGGCGTCATGACCCTTAGCCGCCCCTACCCTTGGGAAAAATCCTATCCCGCAGGCGTGGACCCGGCGGCACCGATCCGCGCCGGTACGGTCAATGAATTGTTCGACCGTGCAGTCGCGACGTATGCAGACAACTTCGCGCTCGAATATCGCGACCGGCGCACGACCTATAAGGAACTGAGCGATCTCGTCTCAAACGCCGCTGCCGGATTGATCTCGCTAGGTGTGAAGCCAGGAACGGCAGTCGGGCTCTATCTGCCGAATACGCCGGTGCATCCGATCATGTTCTTCGCGGTGCTGAAGGCCGGCGGACGCGTCGTGCATATGTCGCCGCTGGATGCCGAGCGCGAGCTTGCGCACAAGCTCAAAGACTCCGGCGCGCGCATCATGGTGACGACGAATTTCCCCGGCATGGTCACGCGCGCGCTGAAGCTGGATGCCGAAGGACTGCTCGATCATCTGGTTATCGGCGACGACGCGGAATTTGGCGCTGCGCCAATCCAGTACGACGCAATTCCGGCCAACGGCCGCTCGATCACGCTGAAGAATTTGCTTTCGCTCGCCTCACCGCCTGCCAAGTGGCCGGACGTGAACGAGAACGATATCGCGCTTCTGCAATATACGGGCGGCACCACGGGTCTGCCGAAAGGCGCGATGCTGCTTCATCGCAATCTCACCTCGACAAATTCGATCTACAAGAATTGGGCTGCTGCGCAGCGCGAACTGAAATCGGGCGAGAAGGTCATCGTCTGCCTGCCGCTGTTTCATATCTATGCGCTGAGCTCGGTTTTCCTGCGCGCGATCGACCAGGGCAACGAGTGCATGTTGCGCCCGCGTTTCGATGTTGAAACCACGTTGCGGGATATCGAAGAGAAGAAAGCGAATTACTTTCCGGGCGTGCCGACGATGTGGATCGCGCTTGTCTCCTCGCCCGATCTAGAAAAGCGCGATCTCTCGTCACTGAACATGTGTGCTTCCGGCGGCGCGCCGCTCCCGGTCGAAGTGTTTGACCGCTTCAAGAAACTCACCGGCATTTCGCTACGTGGCGGCTGGGGCATGACGGAAACGGCACCGGCCGGCACGAACCAGCCTTATGACGGCGACACGCCGCCCGGCACCATCGGCCTTCCGCTGCCGGGATTGATCATGGATATCGTTGCGCTCGACGAACCGACGCGCATTCTGCCCTTCGGCGAAACCGGCGAGATGCGGATCAAGGGTCCGAATGTGTTCGCCGGTTACTGGAACAAGCCGGAAGAAACGAAAAATGCCTTCGTCGAGGACGGATATTTTCTGACCGGCGACATCGGTTACATGGACGAGAACGGCTGGCTCTATCTCGTCGACCGCAAGAAGGACATGATCATCTCGGGCGGCTTCAACGTCTATCCGAGCGTGATCGAGCACGCGCTGTTCGAGCACCCGGACATCGAGGGCGTGATCGTAATCGGCGTGCCGGATGATTACCGCGGCGAGGCCGCCAAGGCCTTCATCAAGATGCGAACGGGCGCAACGCCGCTCACCCTTGATGCCGCTAGGGAATTTCTCGCCGACAAGGTCGGCAAGCACGAAATGCCTGCAGCCATCGAAATTCGTGACGCGCTTCCGATGACTTCGGTCGGCAAGCTTTCGAAGAAAGAGCTTGTCGAGGAAGAGCGCCGCAAATACCAAGCTATGAAACAACAAAATCCGTCCGCCAGCGCGGGCGCTAACAGACAGTGAGGAACGACAATGCGTGAGGCCGTCATCGTCTCCACCGCCCGCACCCCGATCGGCAAAGCCTATCGCGGCGCTTTCAACAACACCGAAGGTGCGACCCTGTACGGCCACGCCATCGAGCACGCCGTGAAGCGAGCCGGTATCGACGGCGCCGAAGTGGAAGACGTGGTGATGGGCACTGCACTCCAGCAAGGAACGACCGGCGGCAACATCGCGCGCAAGGCGCTGTTGCGCGCAGGACTGCCGGTATCGGTCGCCGGAACCACGATCGATCGTCAATGCGCTTCCGGCTTGCAGGCGATCGCGCTTGCTGCGCGTTCGGTGATTTTTGACGGCGTGGAGATCGCGGTCGGCGGCGGCGGCGAGTCGATCAGCCTCGTGCAGAACGAGCACATGAATATGTTTCACGCAGTCGATCCGGAACTGAAGAAAGTGAAGGGCGACGTTTACATGCCGATGCTGGACACCGCCGAAGTCGTGTCCAAGCGCTACAATATTTCGCGCGAAGCCCAGGACGAATATTCGCTTGAAAGCCAGCGCCGCACAGCGAGCGCGCAACAAGGCGGCCGCTTCAAGGAAGAGATCGCGCCGATCTCCACCAGGATGGCGGTGATGGACAAAGCGACCAAGGAAGTTTCGTACAAGGACATCACGCTTTCACAGGATGAAGGCCCGCGTCCCGAAACGACTCCGGAAGGTCTGGCTTCGCTGAAGCCCGTGCGCGAAGGCGGCTCGATCACCGCCGGCAACGCGAGTCAGTTGTCTGACGGTGCAAGCGCGACCGTCATTATGAGTGCTGAGACCGCGGCCAAAAAGGGCCTCAAGCCGCTCGGCGTTTTCCGCGGCTTTGTGGCGGCAGGCTGCGAGCCGGACGAAATGGGCATCGGACCTGTGTTCGCGATCCCGCGCCTCCTGAAGCGTCACGGCCTCAAGATCGACGACATCGACATCTGGGAATTGAACGAGGCGTTCGCGGTGCAGGTGATTTATTGCCGCGACAAGCTCGGTATCGATCCGGAAAAGCTGAACGTCAGCGGCGGCTCGATCGCGGTCGGTCATCCTTACGGCATGACCGGCGCGCGTCTTGCCGGACACGTGCTGATCGAAGGCAAGCGCCGCAAAGCAAAGTACGGCGTGATTACAATGTGCGTCGGCGGCGGCATGGGTGCCGCCGGCCTTTTCGAAATCCAGTAACGCAGGACTGCTGCCATGGATCTGAATTTCACCAAGGAAGAAATCGCATTTCGCGACGAAGTGCGCGACTTCTTCAAAAAGAACGTTCCCGCTGAAACGAAGAAGCGCCTGATCGAGGGCCGCAAGCTCGAGAAGGACGACATCGTCAACTGGCAGCGCATTCTGAACAAGAAAGGCTGGGCGGTTTACCAGTGGCCGAAGCAGTATGGCGGCACCGGTTGGACGGCCGTGCAGAAGTACATCTTCCTCGAAGAGTTGCAGCGTGCGCCTGCGCCGGACCCGCTTCCCTTCGCGGTGAGCATGGTAGGTCCTGTGATCTACACTTTCGGCAGCGAAGAGCAGAAGAAGCATTTCCTGCCGCGCATCGCGAACCTCGATGACTGGTGGTGCCAAGGGTTCTCGGAGCCGGGTGCGGGTTCCGATCTCGCGGGTCTTTCGACGAAGGCGATACGCGAAGGCGATCACTGGATCATCAACGGCCAGAAGACCTGGACCACGCTTGCTCAATATGCCGACTGCATTTTCGTGCTCGCGCGTACCGACGCGAAAGCGAAGAAGCAGGAAGGTATCTCCTTCATTCTTTGCGACATGAAGACGCCGGGCATCACTGTCCGTCCGATTCAGCTGATCGACGGCGGCAAGGAAGTGAACGAAGTCTTCTTCGACAATGTGAAGGTGCCGTACGAAAATCTCGTCGGTCAGGAAAATCGCGGCTGGGACTATGCGAAGTTTCTGCTCGGCAATGAGCGCACGGGCATCGCCCGCGTCGGTATCTCCAAGGAACGCATTCGCCGCTTGAAGGAGCTCGCAAAGATCGAGGTTTCCGGCGGCAAGCCGATGATGGAAGACCCACGCTTCCGCGCAAAGATTTCGCAAGTCGAAGTCGAACTGAAAGCGCTTGAGATGACGCAGATGCGCGTCGTCGCTGCCGAAGGCAAACGCCGCGACAACAAGCCGGATCCGGCCTCGTCGATCCTGAAAATCAAGGGCTCGGAAATTCAGCAGAACATCACGGACCTGCTGATGGAAGTCGTCGGCCCCTTCGCGCTGCCCTTCACCGACGAAGACGACATGGGCTCCAACGAACTGCCGATCGCGCCCGGTTATGCCGGCCCGCTCGCGCCGATCTATTTCAACTATCGCAAAGTTTCGATCTACGGCGGATCAAACGAGATTCAGAAGAACATCATCGCGAAAGCGATCCTCGGACTCTGACGTCCGGGGCGGGGGAAGAAAGACAAGCGTATGGATTTCGAGTTTTCGGAAGAGCAGCAGCTGCTGAAAGACAGCATCGAAGGCCTGCTCGGGGACAAATACGGTTTCGAAGCGCGTAAAAAGATTCTGGAAGGTACGGACGGCTGGAGCCGCGAACTCTGGAAGCAATATGCCGAACTCGGCATTCTCGGGCTGCCTTTCGCTGAAGAACACGGCGGCATCGATGGCGGCCCAGTCGAAACCATGATCGTCATGGAGACGATGGGCAAAGCGCTCACGCTCGAGCCTTATCTGCCGACGGTCGTACTTGCGGGCGGTTTCATTCGCCGTTTCGGCACGGATGCGCAGAAGAACAAATATCTGCCGCAGATCGCCGAAGGAAAGATCACCGGTGCCTTCGCGCATACCGAGCGTCAGTCGCGCTACGACCTGTTCGATGTGAAAACGACCGCAAAAGCATCCGGCGGCGGCTTTACGCTCGACGGCCAGAAGAGCGTCGTGCTGAACGGCGATCAAGCCGACTTTATTGTCGTCACCGCGCGCGTCTCGGGAAATCAGCGCGACAAAGATGGCCTTGCTCTCTTTATTGTAGACGCCAAAGCGAGCGGCGTTTCGCGCCGCGGCTATCGCACGGTCGATGGGCTAACGGCGGCCGAGATTCAGCTTTCCGGCGTGACGGTCGAAGCGGACGCCTTGATCGGAAAACCGGGCGCCGCATATCCGCTGATCGAGCAGATCGTGGATGACGGCATCGCAGCACTCTGCGGCGAGGCGGTCGGCGTGTTTTCAGCGCTCACCGAAGCAACGACCGACTATCTTCGCACGCGCAAGCAGTTCGGCGTCAACATCGGCGCGTTCCAGGTTTTGCAGCACCGTAACGTCGAGATGCTGATCGCCGCCGAACAGGCGAAAAGCATGGCGCTGCTCGCGACTATGATGGTCAACGAGAAAGATGCTGTGCAACGTCACAAAACCATGGCCGCCGCGAAGACGCAGATCGGCCGCTCCGCCCAATTCGTCGGCGAGCAGGCGATCCAGTTGCATGGCGGCATCGGCATGACCATGGAGCTGAAAGTCGGCCACTGGTTCAAGCGCGCGACCGCAATCGACATTCAGTTCGGCGACGCCGATTATCATCTTGAGCAATTCGGACAAATGGGCGGCTTCGAGACCGCCGCGTAAGGGAGAGAAAAATGTTCATTCCGCTGTCGCCGAAAGCGGCCGATTACAAGAAAAAAGTCGCCGCCTTCATGGACGAGCACGTCTATGCAGCCGAGCCGATCTATGCGCGCCAGCTCAACGAACAGGGCGACCGCTGGAAGAGCCCGCCGATCATGGACGAGTTGAAGAAGAAGGCCCGCGCGCAGGGACTCTGGAATCTGTTTCTGCCGAAAGCCGAACACAAAGACGGCATGACGAATTACGAGTACGGCCAGATCTGCGAGATCATGGGCCGTTCGCCGATCGGGCCGGAGTCCTTTAACTGCTCCGCGCCGGACACCGGCAACATGGAAACGATCCTTCGTTACGGCACGAAGGAGCATCATAAAGAGTGGCTCGAGCCGCTGCTCGACGCGAAGATCCGCTCCTGCTTTGCGATGACGGAGCCCGCGGTTGCTTCTTCCGACGCGACCAACATCCAGTCCGAAATCAAGCGCGACGGCGATCATTACGTGATCAACGGCCGCAAATGGTGGACGTCGGGGGCGAACGATCATCGCTGCAAGATCGCGATCTTCATGGGTCAGACCGATCCGAAGGCGGAGTTGCACAAGCGCCAGTCGATGATCCTCGTTCCGATGGATACGCCGGGCGTGAAGGTGATGCGTCATCTGAACGTGTTCGGTTACGACGACGCGCCGCACGGCCACGCGGAAGTCGATTTCAAGGACGTGCGTGTTCCTGTGTCGAACATTCTGCTCGGCGAAGGCCGTGGCTTCGAAATCGCGCAAGGCCGCCTCGGACCCGGCCGAATTCATCACTGCATGCGCGCGATCGGTTCTGCCGAACGCGCCCTAGAAGCGATGTGCCAGCGCGCGGTGTCGCGCACTGCCTTCGGCAAGAAGATCGCCGAGCACAGCGTGAACCGCCACTGGATTGCGGAATCGCGCATGGAGATCGATCAGGCGCGTCTCCTGACGCTCTACGCCGCGCACAAGATGGACGAACTCGGCAACAAGGAAGCGCGTGCGGAAATCGCAATGATCAAGGTCGTCGCGCCCAACATGACGCAGAAAGTCATCGACCGCGCGATCCAGATGCATGGCGGCGCTGGCGTTTCGCCGGACTTCCATCTTGCCAAAGCCTGGGCCGGCAACCGCACGCTTCGTCTGGCCGACGGTCCGGACGAAGTGCATCGCGAAACCATCGCGAAGATGGAGCTCAAGAAATATATGGCGACCGGCGGCAACGCGCGCTGATCGCTTCGGCACGAAAAGAAAAAGCCCGGCCAAAAGCCGGGCTTTTTTATTGGGCGAGCTTACGGCGCAATCGTCACACCGCCATCTACCACGATCACTTCGCCGGTGATGTAGCTTGCAGCGGGTGAGGCAAGAAACGCGGCGACGCCGCCGATCTCGTGCGGCTCGCCGATGCGGCGCAAGGGCGTTTTCGTTTCGCGGTCTTTGCGAAGCTGCTCGTTTTCCCAGAGCGCTTTGGCGAAATCGGTCTTGATCAAACCCGGCGCGATGCAGTTCACCCGGATATTCTTGTGGCCCCACTCCTGCGCGTAGTTGCGCGCAAGCGCGAAGTCCGCCGCCTTGGAGATTCCGTACGTGCCGATCATCGGCGAGGCACGCAACCCGCCGATCGATGAAACGATGATGATCGCGCCGCCGCCCTGCTTCGCCATATCGGGAATCGCGAGATTGCAGAGCCAGACATTGCTCTTCACGTTCGAGCCCATGATCTTGTCGAAGGCCTCGTCGGAAATATCTACCATCGGCCCGAAAGCTGGATTCACCGCGGCATTGCAGACGAGAATGTCGATGCGGCCGTATTTATCCTTGGTGCCTTTAACGAGCGCTTCGACCTCATTCTTGCGCGAGATATTGCATGGAATGACGTGAGCCTCGCCGCCGTCGGCGCGGATCGCCTTCGCGACTTCTTCGCAGGCATCCGCCTTGCGGCTCGACACGACGACTTTCGCGCCTAAGCCCGCCATCGTCTCCGCGATCGACCGGCCGATACCGCGGCTCGAACCCGTGATCAGCGCGACTTTCCCTACAATGTCGAATGGCGATTTCATTCTTGGCCTCCCGGTTCACGCGCGATTCAACAGTCTCGCCGACGTTTGTCCACGTGGTTAGACTTTGTGCCGCACAGTGGCAGGTTGTCGGCGCTTTGCTTCGCCGCTACTGTTTACAAAAAAGATATACAGACTAGCGGGGGATGGCACGTGATTTTCGGGATTCCGGTCGACTTTATTTTATTTGCGCTGACGCTGCTCGGCGTCGCGCTGTTTCATCATCACACACTCGCCGTCTCGCTTGCCGGCCTGGCCGCGATCTCGATCTACAAGATCGCATTTACCGGCTTCAAATACGGCGCGGGTTTCACGGGCTTCGCGCTGCACATGCATAGCGAGTGGGTGATCCTCGCGAACCTCTTTCTTCTGCTCATGGGCTTCGCCTTGCTTTCGCGTCACTTCGAAGAAAGCGGAGTGCCGGACAAGATGCCCGCGCTCCTGCCCGATGACTGGAAGGGCGGCGTCGTTCTGCTCGTGCTTGTCTTCATCCTTTCGAGTTTCCTCGACAACATTGCAGCCGCGTTGATAGGCGGCACGGTCGCGCGCCACGTTTTCCAGGGTAAGGTTCACATCGGCTACCTCGCTGCGATTGTCGCCGCATCGAATGCAGGAGGTTCGGGAAGCGTCGTCGGCGACACCACGACCACCATGATGTGGATCGCAGGCATCAGTCCGCTCAGTGTGGTCGAAGCCTATATCGCGGCAACCGTCGCGCTCGCGATCGTCGCCGTGCCGGCAGCGCTGCAACAGCACCGCTATTCGCCAATTCTGAAAGACCCGAAGAAGTCGGTCGTGATCGACAGCGCGCGAATTTTTATCGTCGCTGCGATCTTGGTGGTCGCGCTCGGGGCGAATATACTTTCCAACCTCCGCTTCCCTTACCTCCTCGATATTCTTCCAGTGCTCGGCCTCGGCGTCTGGGTTGTCATTCTTCTGACCGCGCCGCTACGCAAACCGGACTGGAAGATCATGCCGGAAACCTTCAAAGGCACGGTGTTCCTGCTCGCGCTTGTCACCGCCGCTTCCATGATGCCGGTCGAAAAGTTGCCCGCCGCTTCGTGGCAAACCGCGCTTGGCCTTGGCTATGTGTCGGCCGTGTTCGACAACATTCCGCTCACCGCACTCGCGATCAAGCAAGGCGGCTATGACTGGGGCTATCTCGCCTACGCAGTCGGCTTCGGCGGTTCGATGATCTGGTTCGGTTCATCGGCGGGCGTTGCGCTGACCAACATGTATCCGGAAGGAAAGTCAGTCATTCAGTGGGTGCGCCACGGCTGGCATGTTGTGCTTGCTTACACAGTTGGCTTCTTCGTGATGCTCGCAGTGCTTGGCTGGCACGCCGACGTGAAGTGAAGATGCCGGCGCTCCGGCTCGCACTTGCATTCATCACACTTCTCCTGTTCGGAGAACACGCTCACGCAGCGCCGTCTCTCGATGGCGCTGTGCTTGGCTGGTATTGGGCGCTGCCCTTCGCCGGAATGCTGCTTTCGATTGCGGCCGGCCCGCTGTTCTTTCCGAAACTCTGGCATCATCACTACGGCAAGATCGCAGCTGGCTGGGCGGCGCTGACGCTGATACCGATTGCGCTCACGAGCGGAGTCTATGTCGCCTTCGCCGCGTTCGTTCACGCAGCGCTTGCGGAATATCTCAGTTTCATCGTTCTGCTCTTCGCCCTTTACACGGTAGCAGGCGGAATTCTCGTGACCGGCTCCATTCGCGGTACGCCCGCGACGAACACCGGCATTCTCGCTTTCGGTACAGGCGTGGCCAGTATCGTCGGCACGACGGGCGCGGCCATGATCCTGATACGTCCGCTGCTGCGCGCGAATAAATCGCGCAAACGCAATACGCATGTCTTCGTTTTCTTTATCATTCTTGTTGCGAACGTCGGCGGCGCGTTGAGCCCGCTCGGCGACCCGCCGCTCTTCGTCGGCTTCCTGCGCGGGATCGATTTCTTCTGGCCCGCGAAAAATTTGTGGATGCAGACGGCCATCATTTCGTTGATCCTGCTCACGGCCTTCCTTGTTCTGGATACGTGGATCAGCCGTCAAGACGGCATGGCACGAAGCGTGGGCGACAAGCCGCTCAAAGTTCGCGGCACGGTCAATCTTCTACTGATCGCGCTCATTATCGCAACCATTCTCGTCTCCGCATCATGGCGCCCGGGAATCGAATTCGATATTGCGGGAACCAAGGTCACGCTGCAGAGCGCCGCTCGCGATGCAACGCTCGTCGGCATTGCGCTTCTTTCGCTATGGCTTACTCCGGACGAGCATCGCACGGGCAACGGTTTCACCTGGGAGCCGATCAAGGAAGTTGCAAAACTCTTTGCCGGAATCTTCGTCGCGATCATTCCGGTGCTGGCAATGTTACAGGCAGGGCGAGACGGCGCGTTTTCCTGGCTGCTTGCCGCCGTTACCGCGCGCGACGGGCTACCCCACGAAGTCGCGTACTTCTGGCTCACGGGAATTCTTTCGGCGTTCCTCGACAACGCGCCGACCTATCTCGTTTTTTTCGAGCTCGCGAGCGGCGACGCAAAGCAATTGATGGGGCCGCTTACGGGTACGCTGGCGGCGATTTCGCTTGGCGCCGTATTCATGGGGGCGCTGACTTATATCGGCAACGCACCGAATTTCATGGTCTATGCGATTGCAACCGAGAACGGCATCAAGATGCCGAGCTTCTTCGGCTATGCGCTTTGGGCAGGCGCAATTTTGGTGCCGCTGTTCCTGCTGCTCACGTTTCTGCCGATCGCGCCGGTGATCACGCCTTACTGGTAATCAGGGACGCATCGCAGCCGCGCGCGGTCCGGGCTTCCTGAGTTTCGCGGCAAGATTCGCGAACTCGCACAGCAAGGGCCGTGTGCTGCGCGGATCGATGATTTCCTCCGCCATGAAGGTCTCGGCGGTACGAAAGGGAGAGCGGTAGCGGTTAAGCCGTTCCTCGATTTCAGCGAGCAGCTTTTTCGGATCGGAAGAGGCTTCGAGATCGGAGCGATAGGCCGCTTCAATGCCGCCCTCGATCGGGAGCGAGCCCCAATCGCCCGAGGGCCACGCATAGCGATAATGCAGCCGCGTGTGATTCATGTGTCCGGCGCCGGCGACGCCGAAGCTCTTGCGCACCATGATCGAACATTGCGGCACTTCGCTTTGATACATCGCAGCCAGCGCTTTGGCGCCATAGCGGATCGTGCCCGCCTTCTCCGCTTCCGGACCGATGATGAAGCCCGGCACATCGACGAAATTCACGATTGGAAGATGAAATGTATTCGCAAGATCGATGAAGCGTTCCGCCTTACGCGCGGCATCCGCAGTCCAGGCGCCGCCATAAAAGAACGGATCGCTCGCGAGCACAGCGACCGGCCAGCCATCGAGACGCGCAAGCGCGGTGATCGCGGGGCCGCCGAACTTCCGCGACATTTCAAAAAGCGAATCCTTGTCTACGACCGCGCTCAGAATCTTGCGCATGTCGTAGACCTTGCGGCGGTCGCGCGGCACGGCGGAGAGCAGCGATTCCTCGCGCCGATTCGGATCGTCAGTCGGCGCTTCTCTTTCTGCGAGTTCGTCCACCGATGGCGGCAGATATGAGAGAAACTTTCGTGCGCGCGCAAAGGCTTCGTCTTCGCTTGCGACGACGTCGTCGACCGCGCCGGCTTTTGCGTGAATATCCGCGCCGCCGAGTTCTTCTTTGGTCATCGTAATGCCGGTACGCGCGACCACCGGCGGACCAGCGATAAACATCTGCGAAATGCCCTGCACCATCACGGAGTAGTGGCTCGAAACAAGACGCGCAGCACCGAGCCCGGCAACCGAACCGAGGCCGAGCGACACCACCGGCACGGTGCCTAGATTTTTCACGACCCATTCCCAACCGGGATTATGCGCAAGATACGTGTAGCCCAGCACCTCGATGGTCTTCACCGATCCGCCGCCGCCGGTGCCGTCAATCAGACGCACGATCGGCAAACGCAATTCGTTCGCCATCTGCTCGGCATAAACCTGTTTCTGCATGATCGCGGCGTCACCCGCCCCACCGCGCACGGTGAAATCGTCGCCGCCGACAACGACGGGCTTCGCGTCGATCCTGCCGCGGCCGAGCACGAAATTCGCGGGCTGGAAGTCGACCAGTTCGCCGTTCTCGCCGTATTTTCCTTTGCCGGCGATGGCGCCCACTTCGTGAAAGCTGTCTTTGTCGAGAAGCCGCTCGATGCGCTCGCGTACGGTGAACTTGCCGGCGTCGCGATGGCGCTTCACCTTTTCCTCGCCGCCCATTTTCCTGGCGAGTTCTTCGCGGCGGCGAAGTTCTTCGAGTTCTTTTTCCCAGCTCATGCAATCGCCCATAACGCGGCTTGACAGAAACGGCGTGCCGCAAGAATGCTGGCGCGAGACTACTTCATCTCATGCGGGAATTGAAAATGGCCGAATTCGAAGTGCGCTCGGAGATCGCAGGCATGGTGCGGAGCATCGAAGTTCGCGCCGGCGGCACGGTCGAGCGCGACGGCGCATTACTCATTCTCGAATCGATGAAAATGGAAATTCCCGTCCTCGTTCCGCAGGGCGGGAAAGTAAAAACGATCCTCGTCGAGGAAGGCGCGGTCGTCGAAGAAGGCCAGAAGCTCGCTATTTTGGAGAGCTAGCCTGCCGCGCGGCGGGGCGCGACTTCGCGCTCCAGCTTTTGCTTCGAAATATCGGAAAGCTCCGCGGCATCGAAGTCATCAACCTCGACGACCTTTGCAATCGCTTCTTGCGCTTCCGCGACACAGCGCGCCTCTTCGTCGCTGATGAGGCCGGTATCTTTCGCGGTTTTGAAGTCGGTGTCCTGATCCTTGATCCTGCGCGAAATCTTTTCGGCAGCAACTACTTTCTTGAAGGCGTCCTCAAGCAGCCAGATGCCGTCACCTTCCCGGCCGGGATAGAGATCGGCAGTGAGGCGGTCGCGTGCGATGGAGGGTGCCGAGATCAATTCGGCACAAGCCTGGGTGATCGTGTCCGCAGGCTCACGGCGCGGACCGAGCGGCAGCATCATCCATAGCAGCATTGCCACAAAACGATTTGGCATATTCTCGAATACGCCGTCGAAAGCGCGGTTGATACGCGCAATGCCGTCGGCCATGCACCATTCGACCAGCGGCAGATCGGCTTCCTGCCTGCCCTCTTCTTCCCAGCGCTTCAGCACCGCGGAAAGCAAATAAAGCTCCGAAAGAATATCCCCGAGACGGGCGGAAATATTTTCCTTCCGCTTCAGCGCACCGTCCATGGTGAGCAGCGCCATATCGGAAGTCAGCGCGAAAGCGGCGGCGTAACGGGAAAGCTGGCGATAGTGGCTAGTCACAGCACCGGCATCCGGCGCAGGTGCAAAAATTCCTCCTGTCCAGCTCCGCCACTTTGCGCGAAACATGGTCGCAAGCGTATGGCCGACATGCTTCCAGAACGCCTTGTCGAAGGCATCGAGGGATTGCGCGTTGTCTTCGATCTGCAGCGCTTCCATCTCAGAGAGAAGATGCGGATGGCAGCGGATCGAACCTTGCCCGAAAATAATGAGATTGCGCGTCAGCGCATTCGCCCCTTCGACCGTGATGCCGATAGGTGCCGCGCGATAGGCGTTGCCGAGATAATTCAGCGGACCGTCCATGATCGCCTTGCCGCCGTGCACATCCATTGCATCCACGATCGCGGTCCGCATACGGTCGGTCGCGTGATATTTCAGGATTGCCGAGCTGACCGCGAGCTTGCGGCCCTGATCGAGCGCCGCACACGTGAAACGCCGCGCAGCGTCGAGCAAATATGCCGTCGCCGCGATGCGTCCGAGCAACTGCTGTACACCTTCGAACTTTCCGACGGGCAGACCGAACTGCACGCGCACGCGCGCATAGGCGCCGGTCGTGCGCGCGGCCATCGCGGCGCCCGATGCGGAAAGAGAGGGAAGCGAAATGCCGCGCCCTGCGGCGAGTGCTGCCATCAACATGCGCCAGCCATGGCCGACCTGTTTCTCGCCGCCGATCACAAAGTCGAGCGGAATGAAAACGTCTTTGCCTTCGGTCGGACCGTTCTGGAAAAACTGGAATGCGGGCAGATGGCGGCGACCGGTTGTGACCCCCGGCAAATCGGTCGGTATCAGCGCGACCGTAATGCCGATGTCTTTTTTATCGCCGAGCAGCGCGTCCGGATCCTGCAGCTTGAAGGCAAGGCCAAGCACGGTCGCGACCGGGCAGAGCGTGATGTAGCGCTTCTTCCAGTTGAGCCGGATGCCCAGCACTTCCTTGCCTTTGAAAGTGCCGCGGCAGACGACGCCCATGTCCGTCATTGCCGCTGCATCCGAGCCCGCCTGCGCGCTCGTCAAACCGAAGCAGGGAATTTCTTCGCCACGCGCAAGACGAGGCAGCCAGTAATCGCGCTGCGGGTCGGTACCGAATTGCATGAGCAATTCGCCGGGCCCGAGCGAATTCGGTACCATCACCGTCACGGCACCCGTGTTCGAGCGCGAAGAAAGCGTGCGGATCACTTCTGAATGTGCGTAAGCGGAAAATCCGAGACCGCCATACTTCTTCGGTATGATCATGCCGAAGAATTTCTTCTCGCGCATGAAGCGCCAGACTTCCGGCGAGAGATCCCCCTGCTCCCAGGAGATTTTCCATTCGTCGAGCATGGCGCAGAGTTCCTGCACGGGGCCTGCGAGAAACGCCTGCTCTTCGGCTGAAAGCTTCGCGGGCGGCGCGTCCAATAAAACGCGCCAATCCGGATTTCCGGAAAACAATTCAGCGTCCCACCAGACATCGCCCGCCTCGATTGCAGCCCGCTCCGTTTCCGACATTTTCGGAAGCGCGCCCTTGGCCCAGCGATGAATGGGTTTGGTGAGAAGATCGCGGCGAACGCTGCGTAAAGACATAAGACGGCCCTCTACTATAGCCATCAACCTGCAAACGCGTTCGGAAGTTCCATGCGCGCTACGCGGCGCGGCTATATTTAATGTGCGACGCCGAGATAAGCCTGCCGCACGCCGTCGTCGTGCAGGAGTTTTTCGCCGGTGCCCAAAAGCACGATGCGGCCGTTTTCGATGACATAGCCGCGGTCGGCGAGCTTCAGCGACATCGCAACATTCTGCTCGACCAGGAGCACGGTCAGGCCGGTTTCACGAAGCTTGCGGATGGTCTGAAACAGCTCCTGCACCAGCGCAGGCGCAAGGCCGAGTGAAGGCTCGTCGAACATGATGAGTTCGGGCTGCCCCATCAGGCAGCGGCCGATCGCGAGCATCTGCTGCTCGCCGCCGGACATGGTGCCCGCGAGTTGCTCCTTGCGCTCAGCAAGGCGTGGAAAGAGCGAATAGACGCGCTCGATTTCGCTCAGGAGTTTTGCGCGGGCGCGCGGCAACAACGCACCCATTTCGAGATTTTCCTGCACCGAGAGAGACGGAAAAATCTGCCGGCCTTCGGCAACCTGACCGATGCCGAGATTGCAGACCACGTAACTCGGCTTGCCGGTGATGTCTTCGCCCTTGAAGCGGATCTTGCCGCCGCGCGGGCGTTCGATGCCCGCGATCGTGCGAATGAGCGAAGACTTGCCCGCGCCGTTCGCGCCAATGATGGCGACGAGTTCGCTTTTTCCGACTTCGAGCGAAACGCTATCCAGCGCCTGCGCGTCGCCATAATAGAGATCGAGATTTTCGATCTGAAGGATCACAGCGCTTCCTCCCCGAGATAGCATTCGAGGACCTTCGGATCTTTCGCAATCTGCTCCGGCGTGCCGCGCGAAATCAGTTCGCCGTGATGCAGCACGATGATGTTGCCGGAGAGCGCCATGACTGCACGCATGACATGCTCGATCAGAAGGATCGTGAGCCCGCGCTTATTCAGATCGAGAAGAACGCTTACGATCTGGTCTACTTCGGTCGGGCGAAGCCCGGCCATGACCTCATCGAGCAGAAGCAGCTTCGGCTGTGTCGCAAGTGCGCGCGCGACTTCGAGCCGTTTGCGGTCTGGCAAGGTCAGCGTAGATGCAGCCTGCATGCGCTTCGGCGCCAGCCCCAGAACTTCGAGAACCTCGTCGGCTTTCTTTCGCGCTTCGCTCACGGAGGAAACCGCGTTCAGCGCGCCCACGACCACGTTGTCGAGCACGCTCAAGCCCGCGAACGGTTTCACGATCTGAAATGTCCGGCCGATACCCGCCTTGCAGATTTCGTCGGGACGTTTCCCGTCGATGCGCGCGCCGTTCATCATGACGGTGCCGGTATCCGGTTTATAGGCGCCGGCAATCATATTGAAGCAGGTGGTCTTGCCCGCACCGTTCGGTCCGATCAGGCCGACGATCTTTCCTTGCGGCACTTCGAAGGTGACGTTCTGCACGGCTTTCAGGCCGCTGAAGCTTTTCGAAATGCCGGAAACTTCAAGAAGCGCCATCGTCAGTTCTTCTTTCCGGGATCGCGGTCGAGGCCTAACTTTTTCTTCAAGGGCGGCCACACGCCTTCCGGCAGGAACATGATCACGACGAGCAGGCAAATTCCGTAGAAGACCTGCTTCATTCCCGGCAGATCGATGCCGAGACGAAGCATGATTTCGCGCAGGCCTTCCGCAAGCCCGGTGAGCAGAAACGCACCGACAATCGGACCGAACAGCGTGCCAATGCCACCAATGATCGGCCCGAGAATGAGCTCGATCGAACGCGAAATATGAAAGACCTGTTCGGGGAAGAGATTGTTGTAGAAGAACGCGAAGATCACGCCCCCGATCGAAGTAAGCGCCGCCGAGAGCACCACCGCGTACATCTTGTAGCGGAAGATATTGATGCCGAGCGCTTCCGCCGCCTCGGGACTTTCACGGATTGCGAGCCAGTAGTAGCCGGCGCGGCTGCGCAACAGCAGATGACAGAGAATGAAGGCGAGCACGGTCATCGCGAGCAGAATGTAATAGAACATGCGCTGGCTGCCGCGCAGATTGAAGAAATCGTTCTGCGTGTAGTTCGCAACCGGCAGGAAGTAACCGCCGGAGCCGCCTACCCAACTGAAGTGATCGAAGCCGATGCGCGCGAATTCCGCGAACGCGATCGTGAGAATTGCGAAATAGACGCCGGATACACCGAAGCGGAAAGCGAGAAAGCCGATAACACCGCCGACTGCGCCCGCAACAACAAGCGCAGGCCAAAGGCCAATCCACGGGCTAACGCCGAACTTCACATAAAGCGCGGCAGTGACGTAAGCGCCAAGGCCAATATAGAGCGCGTGGCCCAGCGAAAGCTGGCCCGCGAAACCCATCATGATGTTCCAGCACTGGCCGGCATAGGCGAAGTAGAGAATCGTGATGAGCACGATGATCAGATAGTCGTTCGCCACCAGCGGCGCGGCGACAAGTGCCGCAAGGAGCAGCGCGAGCAGAATAAGCGCGTTGCGCGATACGTCCTCGAACAAATACTTCATGCCGTTTTCCGCCCCATGATGCCCTGTGGGCGGAACAGAAGAACCAGCACGAGAATCGCAAACGAAAACATCGTCTTCGCGGACGGCGTGAAGAAGAAGCCGCCGAGCGCTTCGGTGAGACCGATCAGGATGCCGCCGACAATCGCGCCCGGCATCGAGCCGAGGCCTCCGGTGATCACGATGACGAAAGCGAGCAGCGTATAGGCAGGACCAATCGCGGGCGTCACGTCGGTGACGATCATCAGCATTGTGCCGGCAGCACCGACACAAGCCGCACCGATGCCGAAAGTGAGCGCATAAAGCCGCTTCACGTCGAGCCCGACGACCAGTGCGCCATTGTAGTTATCGGCGCAGGCGCGGATCGCCTTGCCGGTCAGCGTCAGGCGGAAGAACGCGAACAAGGCGACCGCGACGATCAAGGCGGCGATCGCCGCATAGACTTTGCCCGCGTCGATAATGACGCCGCCGACATCGAAGCTATCGAACGAATAGGAAGTCGTGATGCCCTGCGAGTCCGGGCCGAAGATCAGGAGCAGCGCGTTGACCATGATCAGGGCCACCGCGACGAGCAACATGAACTGGCTGTGTTCGGGCCGGTTGATGAAGGGATTGATGATCGCGCGCTGCATCAGATAGCCGAGCGCGAACAGCACCGCGGAAATCGGTACCAGCATTAGGAGCGGATCGAGACCGAGTGCCGAGAAAAAAACGATCACGAGATACATTGCGATCGTCATCATCTCGCCATGCGCGAAATTGACGACGCGCACGACACCGAAAATCACCGAAAGGCCAAGCGCCATCAGGCCGTAGACCAGGCCGGTCAGCACGCCGCTGATCGCAATTTTCAGAACGACTTCGGTGGTCACGACATTACCCTTAGCAGCAAGGCTCCGGCCGCTTTCGCGGCCGGAGTTGTTTCGCTTGCAAACGCTTATTTAGCGCTTGTCGTAAGGCTTCATCGGGTGTTCGGGAGCAGCGTTCGAAGCTCCCTTCGGCGCGATCGTGACGAGCTTGCCGCCGCGATTCTGAATCGCCGAGTTCTTGAGCGCCGCGTTCTGACCCTTGGCATCGAACTGGATGCCGGGACCAGGCGAGACGTTGTCCTTGATGTTGGTCGCGCGGATCGCGTCGGCGAGCGCCTTCGGATCGGCGGAGCCGGCGCGCTTGTAGGCGTCGGCGGCAATCAAAAGCGCCTCGAAGGTGTAAACGTGATTCGTATTCATGTTCACGCCTGCATGCGATTTCGCGAGTGCGGCTTCGAGCGCCTTCGCAAGCTTCTTGTTCGGGTCGTACCACGGCACGAAGCTCATCGGACCGTCGCCGAGTTTGCCGAGGGTCTTCAGATACTGATCTTCGTACCAGCCCGGTCCCATCGAAAGGATCGCCTTCGGCGACCAGCGCTGCTTCACGAGTTCGCGGGTGATGAGGATCGCGTCATTGAGACGGCTGACCATGACGAGCGCTTCGGCGTTCGTCGCTTTCGCTTTCGCGACTTCGACCGAAAGATCGCGCGCGGTGCCGTCATAAGCGATGGTTTCGACGACCTTGTACGGCGTGTCCGCGAACTTCGCCATCGTGCCGGTGAAGCCCTTCTGCATCGCGGTGCCGAAGGTATCGTTCACGTGCATGAACACGGCGGTCTTCGGCGCGTTGCCGGTCGCCTTGAAGATTTCAATCTGGTTCTCGAACGCGTTCGCGAGAATCGTCGGCGCGGTCGGGAAGTTGCGGAACACGAACTTGTAGCCCTGTTCCGTGATCGGCGGCGCCGCCGCGATGTTGATGACGTAAGGAATGCCCTTCTGCTCGGCGACCTGCGCGATTGCGGTCGATTGACCGGAGTCGAAAGCGCCGACGAGAAGCTGCGCACCCTCGTTGATCAGACGTTCCGCGCGAGCGCGCGCAACTTCGACGTTGGTTTCGGTGTCGCCGTTCATGATCTGAAGCGCCGGCAGCTTCAGGTCTTTCAGGATACCGGCGGTGATATCGACACCGCGCTGGCAGTCCTGACCGATGCCGGCCTGCGCGCCGGAGCGCGGCAGCAGAACGCCGACTTTCAGCGGCGCGCCCTGCGCCGAAATAATGTTGAACGGAGCGGTGCCCGCAACGATACCGGCGGCACCCATGCCTGCGGTAAATGTGCGGCGCGAGATACGGTTCTTCGAAGCCATTGTAATTCCTCCCCTGAACTTCGTTGTTTTTGGCGTCGTTCTTGTCGTCAGTTTGCCCCGCTGCGGAGGCAATTGTCGATCATTATATCGCATTACAATCGGGCGTCCTGCCGGAAGAGGCGCCGGATATCGTTATGAATTATAATACATTGCGTTCGAACGTCCGCAATCATGCGCCGCACAGCGTTTGGGATGCCAACGAACACGCCGGCGTTTCTTGTCCTTTTTGCTAAGCAGGACAGAAACATGCTTGCCGCCAACTTGGAGCGCCTCCATACTTGATCGCAGCTGGGATCGAAGAAACGAGACGGCGCGATGGCGTTCCGAGTGGACGCCTTGAAGCCAAACTCGCGCGATTGCCAGACAGGGAGGAAGTTACATGCACAATAAATCACGATTCACGCGCCGCGATGCCTTGAAGATGGCAGGCGTAGGCGCCGCCGCGGCGGCATTTCCGTTCGCGCGTCCGGCGATCTCGCAGGGTGCACCGCTCCGCGTCGGTCTCTTGCTGCCTTACAGCGGCACCTTTGCCGCGCTCGGCACGGCGATCACCAATGCGATGGATCTCTATGTAAAGCAGCAGGGCGGGAAGCTCGCCGGCCGGACCATCGAATGGATCAAGGTCGACGACGAATCCGCGCCGCCGAAAGCGACCGAACTCACCTCCAAGCTCGTGCAGGGCGAAAAGGTTGACGTACTGATCGGCACCGTGCACTCCGGCGTTGCGATGGCGATGGCGAAAATCGCGCGCGAAGCAGGCATCCCGACGCTGATTCCGAATGCGGGCGCGAACGTACTCACCCGCGAGCAATGCGCGAAGAACATCTTCCGTACTTCGTTCGGCAACAGTCAGCCTGGCGTTGCGGCCGGCGAAGCCATGATCAAGGCCGGAATCAAAACCGCAGTTACTTACACCTGGGGCTATGCGGCGGGTGAAGAGTCCGTCGACGGCTTCAAGCAAAGTTTCCTCAAGGGCGGCGGCAAGATCATCAAGGAACTTCGCCTCCCGTTCCCGAACGTCGAATTCCAGGCGGGTCTTGCCGAAATCGCTTCGCTCAAACCCGAAGGTGTCTATTCCTTCTTCGCTGGCGGCGGCGCGCTGAAATACATGCAGGACTATGCAGCAGCGGGTCTCAATAAGGTTGTGCCGCTGTGGGGTCCGGGCTTCCTTACCGACGGCGTCGAAAAGGCGGCGGGCGCAGCTGGTGAAGGCGTGAAGACCGCCTCGCACTATGTCGAGTCGCTCGACAACGCGGAGAACAAGAAATTCCGCGCCGACTACAACGCAGCCTTCAAGATGTTCCCGGATGTCTATGCCGTGCAGGGTTGGGACACGACCATGCTGCTCGACATCGGCCTCAAGGCCGCGGGCGGCGACGTGAAGAAGCAGGACGACATGTTCAAGGCGATGCGCAACGCGAAATTCAATTCGCCGCGCGGACCGTTCCGCCTCTCGGCTTCACAGAACCCGATCCACAACTTCTATCTGCGCGAGCTCAAGGGCGGCGAGAACGTTTATCTCGGCGTCGCGGCGACCGACGTATCCGATCCGACGACCGGATGCAGCCTCGCCTAAGCAGTTTTACGAATTGAGGTGAGCGGGGGCGAAAGCCCCCGCTTGTCTTATCTGACTTTTGTTTGCGCATGATCGGGGCAAAGAGCATGCGCTGAGGCGCCGGGGGACGCCGGAGTATGGATCTCGTACTCATTCAGTTGCTGAACGGCGTGCAGTACGGATTGCTGATCTTTCTCGCGGCTTCCGGACTTACGCTCGTTTTCGGCATCATGGGCGTGATCAATCTCTCGCATGGCTCATTTTATATGCTCGGCGCCTATGCCGCGCTGACGCTGACGCAATTTACCGGCGACATCTTTCTTTCACTCGTACTCGGCGTTCCGCTCGCTTTCGCATTCGGCTTCATCATCGAGTGGCTTTTCATCCGCCATCTCTACGACCGAGATCATCTGCAGCAGGTGCTGCTCACCTTCTCGCTCATTTTGATTTTCAACGAAGCGCAGAAGCTGTTGTGGGGAAGTTATCCGCATAGCGTGCCGGTTCCCGGTTATTTGCAGGGCGGCGTGAAGATTTCAGCGTTCCTGACCTATCCTTATTATCGCATTGCCGTCGCCGCGTTCTGCGTGGCGCTTGCGCTCTTGATGGTCTTCGTCATCCAGAAAACGCGGATCGGCCGCATCATTCGCGCAGGCGAATCCAACCGCGAGATGGTCGAGGCGCTCGGCATCGACTCGCGCCTGCTCTTTCGCTTCGTCTTCGCGGCAGGTGTCGCGCTCGCGGCAACCGCGGGCATCGTAGCCGCGCCACTCGAAAGCGTTTATCCCGGCATCGGCGAACCGGTGCTTATTATTTCTTTCGTCGTGGTCGTGATCGGCGGGATCGGCTCGGTCAAAGGCGCCTTCATCGGCGCGATTCTGATCGGCGTCGCAGACGCACTCGGCAAGGTTTATTTCCCCGCGTTTTCTTCGAGCGTCGTTTATGCGCTGATGGCGGCGGTACTGATCGCGCGGCCGGGTGGCCTGTTCGGGCGGGCGGCGTAAATGCTCGCGCGCCCTCGACCGGTTGTTATCGTTATTCTGCTGGTACTGCTCGCCTATGCAGTCGCGCTGCCGTTCTTCGGAAGCGCATTCGCGCTGAAATTTGCGTCCCGCGTTCTGATCACAGGGATTTTTGTGATCAGCCTCGATCTGCTGATCGGCGTCACCGGCATGGTGAGCTTCGGGCACGCGCTCTATTTCGGCCTCGGCGCTTATTCGCTTTATTTCATTTCGCCTGCGTCTTCCGCTGCGAATGCGTTTCTCGCGATTCCTTTCGGTATCCTGCTCGCCGGCGCAGTCGCTGCCGTGGTCGGATCCGTCGTCGTGCTGACCCGTGGCTTCTACTTCATCATGGTCACGCTCGCGTTCGGGCAGATGGGATTTTCGCTGTTCTTCGACACGAAGATCGCAGGCGGCACGGACGGCGCTTACATCAACGTGCGTCCGGTTTTTTCGCTCGGTTCGCAGCAGCTGCTTAATTTCTCGGACCGCACGGCGTTCTTCTATTTCTGCCTCGTGGCGCTGGTGCTGTCTTATCTGTTCCTGTTGTGGCTCGTGCGCACGCCGTTCGGCCGTGTGTTGCAAGGGATTCACCACAACGAAGCGCGCATGAGTGCGCTCGGCTTCAACACTTACGCGTATAAACTTGCGAGCTATGTGATAGCGGGCGCAATGGCGGGGTTTGCAGGCGTGCTGTTCGCGGCGATCGACGGCTATGTCGCGCCCGAACTTCTCGGCTGGCGCGAGTCCGGTCTTGCGATCATGATGGTGGTGCTCGGCGGCGCGGGAACGCTTTACGGTCCGGTGCTCGGCGCAATTCTTTACTCGCTCGTGGAAGAGACGCTCAAAAGCGCGAGCGAACTCACTGCAATCTTTTCTCTTGTCATGAGCAGTACCACCGCGAAGTGGCTCGGCGGCATTCTCGCGAATAGCTGGTCGATGGCGCTCGGCTTCTTCCTGATCGCCGCCGTGCTCGCGGCCCCCAAAGGCATTGCTGGCTTTATCGAGAAATATTCGGGTGAAGCGAAACGCGCCAAGCCCCGCGAGATCAAACCGCTCGCTGAGACGCGCGAACGCGCAAAAGCAATGCAGCTAGAGGTCGAAAATCTCACGCGTGCGTTCGGCGGCCTCGTTGCGGTCAACGGCGTCAGCGTAAAATTTCCGCCGAATAAAGTGCACGGCATCATCGGACCGAACGGCGCGGGCAAGACAACTTTCATCAACGTGCTTTCCGGCGCGTTGAAGCCGACGCAAGGCAATATCCGGCTCGAGGGCGAAGAGATCGGCGGACAGAAGCCGCACAATGTCGCGCGGCGCGGACTCGGCCGCTCCTATCAGCGCACTAACGTAATCTTGCCGTTCACTGCGCGCGAAAACTGCGCGCTCGCGGCACAGGCGCAATTCCCGTCGCCCTTCCGCGTGAGCAACCAGTGGCGCGGACACGAAGAGGACAAAGCGGTCGAGAACGCTTTGAAAGCATCAGGCATCGCACCGGAACGCGCCGATATTCGCGCCTCGAACCTAAGCCATGGCGAGCAGCGCCAGCTCGAAATCGCGATGCTGATTGCGTCGGGCGCAAAGCTTCTTCTGCTCGACGAACCGCTCGCAGGCATGGGGCCGGAAGAAACCGGACGCGTAACCGCGCTTCTACGCGCGCTCGCCGCCGATCACACCGTCGTGCTGATCGAACACGACATGGACGCGATCTTCGCCGCTGCGGACACGCTCACCGTGCTGGTCGAAGGCAAGTTGCTCGCACATGGCACGCCGGAGGAAATCCGCAACAACGCCGCCGTGCGCGAAGCCTATCTCGGCGAATGGGGTCAGCAATGACGCCCGCCGTTCTCGCCGAAAACATCAACACGCATTACGGCCGCAGCCATATCCTGCGCGGCGTTTCGTTTCGCGTGGCACCCGGCGAAACCGTGAGCCTGCTCGGCCGCAACGGCATGGGCAAGACCACGTTGCTCCGCACGCTTGCCGGACTCGTGCGGCCTTCTTCCGGCAGCATTCAATTGAACGGTTCGGACGTCACGTCATCGCGCGCTTCCGTGCGCTCACGCGCGGGACTTGCAATCGTGCCGGAAGGCCGCGGAATTTTTCCGAATCTTACGGTCGCGGAAAACCTGACATTCGCGTCGCGTGCCAACGCGAAAGGCGAGCGCCCCTGGCCGCTCGAGCGGGTCTATTCTCTTTTCCCTCGCCTCTCCGAGCGCAAGCATCATTGGGGCAACGAATTATCCGGCGGCGAGCAGCAGATGCTCTCGATCGGGCGCGCGTTGATGACGAGCCCCTCGATCATTCTGCTCGATGAAGCGACCGAAGGCCTTGCGCCGAAGCTGCGCGACGAAATCTGGTCGACGGTGAAACAGATCGCCGAATCCGGGATCGCCGCGATCATCGTCGACAAGAATTTGAACGATCTGCTTGCGCTCGCGGACCGCAATACGATCATGGCCAAAGGCGAGATCGTGTTCGACGGCACGTCCGCGGCGCTGCGCTCGGACGAAGCGCTGATTCACCGCCATCTTGGCGTCTGATTTAGGCGATCCGCCGTTCGGTCGCGGGTTTCGGAAAATCGATCATCGAAGAAAGCTCACGCAAGCTCTGCTCGGGCTTTTTGCCTTCCGTGTCGATGATGCGATCGGCTTTGGCGTAAAGCGGCTCGCGGCTTTTCAAAATCGAAACGAGATCGTCCATCGCCTTCGCGTTTTCCGCCATCGGACGAAGATCGCCCTGCTCGATCACGCGGTTCATATGCTGATCGGGGCCGGTGCGGACCCAAACGGTAAGACATGACGTCAGCAGCAATTCGTATGTCGCGGGTTCGGTGACGAGACTGCCGCCGGTCGCAAGCACGAAGCGCGGATGATCGGCGAGCGCCTTCTCGAGCGCTTCGCGCTCGAAGCGTCGGAATGTCTGCTGGCCGAACATTTCGAACAGCTCCGACAATGCCATGCCGCTCGTCTTCTCGATCTCGCGGTCGAGTTCGATGAACGGCACTTCCAGTTTTTCGGCAAGCAGTTTACCGAGCGTGGACTTGCCGCCGCCACGCAGACCGATCAGCGCCACGCGCCCGCGGCGGTCCTCGTTCGAGGGTCCGCCGAAATGCGAGAGCAAAACTTCGCGCGCTTCGTTGCGTTCCGACGGCGAAAGCCGGTCGAGAAATTGCTCGAGCAACATATGTTCGACTTCGCGCTCGGGCCTGTCGTCGACGAGTTCGGCGACCGGCACGCTCATGGCTTTTGCGATCCGGCGCAGCAACACGATCGAGCAATTACCTTTGCCGAGTTCGAGCTGCGCGAGATAGCGCTCGGAAACCTTCGATTGCTTCGCGAGCGCCTTGCGCGACATGCCGCGCCGGCTGCGAACGGTGCGAACGCGATCGCCGAGCTGTGCCAGAAAGGCGTCGCCGTTCGCTTCTTTCTTCGCGGTTTCGTTGCGGTGCTTGGCCATGCACGATCAAATCCAGGATTGCAGTATAATTCATGCTACCCTAGAATTGGAACAGCGAAAGCCTGAAGAAAAACCGCTTTCGCGCATCTTGGAATTATTATTCATCGAAGCCGGGCCAGCAAAACGAGCCTGTCGCGATGAGCCTGCCCATGGGCAGCGCGAGGAAACAGGGAGCGGGAGATGGTCAATCTTGCGGCCATCACTGAACGGCGTCCGTACAATGCCGTTAGTGAGTTTGTCGACGCGAATGTCAGCGCGGGACGCGGCAACAAAGTCGCGTTCAAGGAAGGCAATCGCTCGCTCACCTACGGCGAATTGCAGAAAGAATCCTGCCGCTTCGCGAGCGGACTCAAATCGCTCGGCTTCGGACACGAAGCACGCATGGTCATGCTTGCGCTCGACACTATCGAATTTCCGATCGCGTTCTGGGGCGCGATCCGCAGCGGCGTCATTCCGGTCCCGTTGAACACCCTGCTTTCGACCGATCAGTATGCCTACATGATCGAGGACAGCCGCGCGGCGGTGCTTCTCGTCTCTGAAGCGCTTGCGAAGGCCGTCGAACCTGCGCTTTCGAAAATGACCTGGATCAAAGCGGTCATTATCGTCGGCGACAAGAAGGTCATCTCGACGGGAAAAATTCCGGCGTATTCATTCGAGGAAGTCGTAAGCAAGGGAGCCTCCGATCTCTTCACTGCGCCAACACTCTCCGACGAAGTCGCATTCTGGCTTTATTCGTCGGGTTCGACCGGCGCGCCAAAAGGCACGAAGCACGTTCACTCTTCGCTGATTTTCACTGCGCGTACCTATGCCGATCAGGTGCTGGGCATTCGGGAAGACGACGTCATTTATTCCGCAGCGAAGCTCTTTTTCGCTTATGGCCTTGGTAACGCGATGACCTTCCCGATGTCGGTTGGCGCAACGACGATCCTGCTTCCGACACGGCCGACGCCGGATTCGGTATTCGAAATCATCAAGAACGAGCAGCCTTCGATCTTTTACGGCGTCCCGACGCTCTACGCCGCACTCGTCGCCGATAAACGCGCGGTCAAAGGCGCCGGCTCGGATAAATTGCGTATGTGCGTTTCCGCAGGCGAGGCGTTGCCGCAGCACGTCGGCGAAAACTGGAAACGCCAGGTCGGCGTCGACATTCTCGACGGCATCGGCTCGACGGAGATGCTGCACATTTTTCTAAGCAACAGCCCCGATGAAATTCGCTACGGCACTTCCGGAAAACCTGTGCCGGGTTACGACGCAAAGATTCTCGACGAGAACGGCAAGGAATGCGGCATCGACGAGATCGGCGAACTCGTCGTTCGCGGCGCATCGGCTGCCGAAGGTTACTGGAACCAGCGTGAGAAAAGCCGCCGCACCTTCGCAGGCGAATGGACCTACACCGGCGATAAATATGTGCGCGATGCGGACGGGTTTCTGCGCTGCTGCGGACGCACCGACGACATGTTCAAGGTGAGCGGCATTTGGGTCTCGCCCGTCGAGGTGGAGGCGGCGCTCATCTCGCATGAAGCGGTACTCGAGGCGGCGGTCATCGGCCACGAAGACAATGACGGCCTCCTGAAGCCGAAGGCCTACATCGTGCTGAAGCAGGGCTTTGCGTCCAACGACCAGCTGTTCGAGAGTTTAAAGGCGCATGTGAAGGACAAGGCCGGCGCCTGGAAATATCCGCGCTGGATCGACGTCCGCGCCGACCTGCCGAAAACTGCGACCGGCAAAATCCAGCGCTTCAAGCTGCGCGAGGAAGACGCCGGCACGAGCGCCTAAGCCTTTGAGATTCAGGAGCGAATCCTGCCCTGAATTTTAGTGCATCGGGTGCTTGCGCCCTTCTAAAGCGGTCATTAGAACCATGCACAATAGTGCATATCGCCTGCAGCGAGCCAGAAAGCGCCAGCCATGAAAACCATCGATTGCCAGACCGAACCGTCCAAGTACCGGCACTGGAAACTCGAATTCGACGGCGAGGTCGCAAACCTCATCATGGACGTCGATCCCGCGGGCGGACTTTCGACCGACTACGAGTTGAAGCTCAATTCCTACGATCTCTCGGTCGATATCGAACTGAACGACGCGATCCAGCGGCTGCGCTTCGAACATCCGGAAGTGCGCGCGGTCGTCATCAAATCCGGCAAGGACAACGTGTTCTGCTCCGGCGCGAACATCCGAATGCTCGGCAAGGCGACGCACGGCCACAAAGTGAACTTCTGCAAGTTCACGAACGAAACGCGGCTCTCGATCGAGGATGCCAGCGAAAATTCGAAGCAACTTTATCTTTGCGCGGTAAGTGGCACCGCTGCGGGCGGCGGCTACGAACTTGCGCTTACCGCGGACCACATCATGCTGATCGACGACCGCCGCTCGGCGGTGTCGCTTCCCGAAACGCCTTTGCTCGCCGTGCTCCCCGGCACTGGCGGTATCACGCGCGTCACGGACAAGCGCAAAGTGCGGCGCGATTTCGCGGACTTCTTCTGCTCGACCGAAGAAGGTATTCGCGGACAGAAGGCCGTTAGCTGGCGCCTCGTCGATGAAACCGTTCCAAAGTCGAAATGGAACGACGCCGTCAAGGAACGCGCGAAAGAACTCGCCGCAAAATCGGACCGTCCGAAAGATGCGAAGGGTGTTGCGTTGACCCCGCTCGACCGCAAGATCAATGCCGACACGATTTCTTATCCGCATGTCTCGGTCGAGATCGAGCGCGAGCGCAAACTTGCGACGATCACGGTCCGCACTTCGAAAGAAAAAATCCCTGCCTCCGCTGCGGAAGCACTCGCGCAAGGCGATAAATTCTGGCCACTTGCGGTCGCACGCGAACTCGAAGACGCAATTCTGCATCTGCGCTTTAACGAACCTGCGATCGGCCTTCTTCTCTTCAAGACCGAAGGCGACGCGCAATCGGTACTCGAATTCGACAAATTCATCGCCGCGAACCAGAAGGACTGGTTTCTCCGCGAAGTGCGCCACAACATCAAGCGCACGTTGAAGCGCTTAGACGTTACTTCGCGCAGTTTCGTCTCGCTGATCGAACCCGGCACCTGTTTTGCGGGTATGCTCGCTGAACTCGTATTCGCATCCGACCGCGCGTTGATGCTGATCGGCCAGCGCGAAGGCGACAACAAACCGCCGGCCGCGATCATGCTTTCGGAAGCGAATTTTGGTCTCTATCCGATGGGGAACGGCCTCACGCGTTTGGAAACTCGTTTTCTGGGCGAGCCGGAAAGCGTCGGGAAAGCGAAAGCCAAGCAAGGCGAGAAGATCGAAGGCGAAGGCGCCGTCGAACTCGGCCTCGTTACTTTTGCTTACGAGAATTTCGACTGGGACGACGAAATCCGCGTGATGCTGGAAGAGCGCGCGAGCTATTCGCCCGACGCGCTCACCGGCATGGAAGCCAATATCCGCTTCGCCGGACCCGAGACGATGGAAACTAAAATCTTCGGCCGCCTCACCGCCTGGCAGAACTGGATCTTCCAGCGGCCCAATTCTGTGGGCGAGCAAGGCGCTCTCAAACTTTACGGTACCGGCATTTCGCCGACCTTCGATCGCGAAAGGGTGTGAACCAATGAACATCATGAACGTCGATTACGACGGCCTCATCCCGAACAACGTGAATCTCAACGGCGACCCGCGCGTCAAAGCCGCGCTTGAAAAGTGGCACCCCGGCTATCTCGACTGGTGGAACGACATGGGTCCGGACGGATTTCAGGAGTCGCTCGTTTATCTGCGCACTGCCGTCAGCGTCGATCCGAAAGGCTGGGCGAAATTCGATTACGTGAAGATGCCTGACTACAAGTGGGGCATTCTGCTCGCGCCGCAGGGCGATGACCGCAAGATTCCGTTCGGCGCGCATGCCGGCGAAAAAGCGTGGCAGGAAGTCCCCGGCGAATATCGTGCGATGCTCCGCCGCCTCATCGTGATCCAGGGCGACACCGAACCGGCATCGGTCGAGCAGCAACGCTTCCTCGGCAAGACCGCACCATCACTCTACGACATGCGCAATCTCTTCCAGGTGAACGTGGAAGAAGGCCGTCACCTTTGGGCGATGGTTTATCTCTTACAGAAATATTTCGGCACTGACGGCCGCGAAGAAGCGGAAGCACTTCTGCAACGCCGCTCCGGCGACGAAGACACGCCGCGCATGCTCGGTGCCTTCAACGAAGAAACGCCGGACTGGCTCTCCTTTTTCATGTTCACGTTCTTCACCGACCGCGACGGCAAGATGCAGCTGGAGGCGCTTGCGCAATCGGGATTCGATCCGTTGTCTCGCACCACACGCTTCATGCTGACCGAGGAAGCGCATCATATGTTCGTCGGCGAAACCGGCGTGGGCCGCACGATCGAGCGCACCTGTCAGGAAATGCAGAAGGCAGGCATCGAAGACCCAAACGACATCGAAGCTGTACGCAAGCTCGGCGTGATCGACCTGCCGACGCTGCAGAAGAAAGCGAATCTGCACTATTCGCTGACGCTCGATCTGTTCGGTAACGAAATCTCGACCAACGCCGCGAGCGCGTTCCATGCCGGCATCAAGGGCCGCTATCGCGAAGACAAGCTGGACGACGATCACAAGCTCGAGTCGTCTACCTATCCGGTCACGCGCCTGAAGGACGGCAAGATCGTCGTCGAGGATGTGCCTGCGCTCTCCGCGCTCAATCTGCGGCTCCGCGACGACTATGTCGCGGACTGTCAGGGTGGCGTCTCGCGCTGGAACAAGGTGCTCGAAAAGTACAACATCCCGTTCCAGTTGAAGCTGCCGCACGTCGCTTTCCACCGCCATATCGGCGAGTTCAAGAAAGTCGAAGCGGATATCGACGGCAACATCGTCAGCGGCGACGCCTGGGAGAAGAAGAAGGACAACTATCTGCCTTCGACGAGCGACCGCGATTTCATCGAGAGTCTGATGAAGACCGAAGTCGAACCGGGTAAATTCGCAAGCTGGATCGCACCGCCGAAAGTCGGCATCGACAACAAGCCCGGCGACTTCGAATACGTGAAGATCGCTTAAAGAAAAAATGACCGCGCCGATCAAGCAGCATCTGATCGACCCTGCCGTATGCATTCGCTGCAATACGTGCGAGGCGACCTGCCCGGTCGGCGCGGTGACGCATGACGCGAACAATTATGTCGTCGACGTCACGAAGTGCAATTTCTGCATGGACTGTGTCGCGCCCTGCCCGACCGGCTCGATCAACCATTTCGTGACGGTGAAAGCGCCGTTCTCGCTCGACGAGCAGTTCTCGTGGTCGGACCTCCCCGACATCGAAGAAATTCCTGATACCGACGGCGCGATCGGTGCCGCCGAAGCGATCGACGATGAAGCCGCCGCGCTGCTCGACGACGCGCACAAGGGCGCGGGCGGGCAGATGAAAGCGCCTGCTTCCGCGAGCAAGCCGCGCATCAATCTCTTCAGCCGCCGTGCGCCTGCGGAAGCGAAAGTCACCGGCAACCTGAAACTCACCGCCGAAGGCGCGAGCGCCGAAATTCATCACGTCATTCTCGATTTCGGCACGGCTTCTTTCCCCGTCCTCGAAGGCCAGAGCATCGGCATCGTGCTGCCGGGCAACGACGAGAACGGACGCCCGCACAAGATGCGGCTCTTTTCCATCGCAAGTCCGCGCGACGGCGAGCGGCCGAACACGAACAACGTTTCGCTTACCGTAAAGCGCGTAATTACGAAAAACGCCGACGGCGGCGAGAAGAAAGGCATCGCCTCGAATTACGTCTGCGATCTGAAGCAAGGCGATACGGTGAAAGTCGCGGGGCCCTTCGGCTCGACCTTCCTGATGCCGGACGATTCCGAAGCCGACATCGTGATGATCTGTACCGGCACAGGCTCCGCGCCGTTTCGCGGTTTTACCGAACGCCGCCGCCGTGCGAACCCGAATGCGAAGGGAAAGCTTTATCTCTTCTTTGGTGCGCGCACGCCGGAAGAGCTTCCTTACTTCGGGCCGTTGCAGAAGGTGCCGAAAACGCTGCTTGACCAGGAACTCGTATTTTCGCGGCTTGCGGACAGGCCGAAGGAATATGTGCAGGACCGCATGAAGAAGCGCAGCGCAGATCTTGCGGCGTTGCTGCAAAAGGGCACCACACACATATATATGTGCGGGCTGCGCGGCATGGAAACGGGCGTCGAGGAATCCTTCGCCTCGATCTGCCGCGAACATACACTCGACTGGGCCTCGATCCGCGCAAAGATGCGCGACGAAGGCCGCTTCCACGTCGAGACCTACTGAGCGCCGAGCAGCTCCGCGACGGCAAGCGCGATAATTTTTGTCGCCGCTTTCAAATCATTCAACCGCAGATTTTCATCAGCGTTATGCGCGTTCGCTTCCAGAATCGAACGCGGGCCTGCGCCGTAAAGCACTGCCGGAATGCCGTGCGAAGAATAGTGACGCGCGTCGGTATAAAGCGGCACGCCGTTCGACGGCACATCGACTTTGAGTTCGTCTTCGGCGTGCTTCTGAATCGCGGCGACGATTTTCTCGAAACTTTTTTCTTCCGTGAGCGGCAGCGCAAGCAGAATGCGACGCACGTCAGCGCGGATGCCGGGGAACTTCTTCGCGGCACTTTCGATCAACACCCGCAGGTCGCTTTCGACCTGCGCGGTATTTTCTTCCGGGATCATGCGGCGGTCCAGCCGGAGCGTGACGCGGTCCGGCACTACGTTGGTGTTGATACCGCCCGCGATCAGACCGATGTTCAGGGTCGGCGACTCGATGCCTTTCACTTTCGACTTCTGTTTCGTGAGGGCTTCGCGGCTTGCGTAGAGCGCAGAGAGAATTCCGTTTGCCGCCTCTAACGCATCGTGGCCGGTCGATGGCATCGCGGCGTGGGCCTGCTTGCCGAGCACCGTCACTTCGAGATGCAGGCAGCCGTTGTGCGCGGTGACGACGGCATAGCTGAAGCCCGCCGCGATTGCGTAATCCGGCTTCGACAGTTTTTGCTCCAGCAGCCAGTGCGGACCGATATCGCCGCCGGCTTCTTCGTCGAAGGTGAGATGCAACTCTAGGGTGCCGCCGATCTTCGCGCCGTTCTTCTCGGCGTCCATCAGCGCGAGCAGCGCGAACGCATAGGTCGCAAAATCCGATTTCGAAACTGCCACGCCGCGACCGTACATCGCGGGTCCGTGAGGCGTGTCCACGATCTTCGCGCCGTAGGGATCCTGCGACCAGCCCATGCCGGGCGGCACGACGTCGCCATGTGCGTTCAGCGCAACGATCGGCCCTTCGCCGAATTTTTTACGCACGATCAGATTGGTAACGCTCTTCATGCCGATGGCATCGACCACGCCTGCCGGAACGACATGCGCTTCCACCGAAAATCCAAGGCCTTCGAGCAGCGCCTTTGCGCGTGCCGCGATCGGCGCGCAGTCGCCCGGCGGGTTGTCGCTCGGCACTTTCACGAGTTCGGCAAGAAACTCCGTCTCGCGCTGGAAATTCGCGTCGATAAAGGCGTCGGTCTTGGCTTTAAGCATTGTGTTCTTCGGCAAGGTTCAGAAGAAAATCGAATAGCACGCGCGCGGCGAAATCGGCATCTTCCTCGGTGATGATTTCGAGCGGCGAATGGCTTACGCCGCCATTGCCGCAACGGACGAACATCATCGCACTTTGGGTCAACGCCGACATCATCGCCGCGTCGTGACCGGCGCCGCTCGGCAACATCAATGGCGTGACACCAAGACGCTCCGCCGCAGCTTTCAGCCGTTCCTGAAAATAAGGCGAAAGCGGAATCGCCGACATGCGCAACACTTCCTCCGCCTTTACCTTTACGCCTCTACGTTTCGCGATCTCTTCGAACGCCGCGAGAATGTCTTTCGCTGCGGCATCGCGCACTTCGTTCGTGGAGGCACGGATGTCGGTGGAAAATTCGCAGCGGCCCGGAATCACATTCATCGCGCCGTTCGGCACGAGCAACTGCCCGACGGTACCGACGAGACTCGGGACACCCAGGCAGCGTGTTTCGATTGCGAGAATCATTTCCGCAGCCGCCGCGCCGGCATCATGACGGAATTGCATCGCGACCGTGCCGGCGTGACCCGGCTCGCCTTCAACTACGACGCGGTGCCGGACGGCGCCGGCAATTCCGGTAACAACGGCGACAGGCACATTCGCATTCAACAGCGACGGCCCCTGCTCGATATGTAGTTCGACATAGCCGATGAGATCGTCGGCTTTTCGCGCAAGCGACGCGATCGATTTCAAGTCTACGCTCGCGTCTTCCAGAACCTTTCGTAGCGGGACGCCGTTATCATCCGTCGCATCGAGATTCTTGGGATCGAATTTTCCGGCGATGGCCTGACTGCCGAGATAACCGATGGGAAAACGCACGCCTTCTTCCTCGGAAAAACAGCACAGTTCGATGTGGAACGGCAGTTTCTGTTTCGTCCGGTTCAGATGCTCGATCAGCGCAAGCGGGACGAGAATTCCGAGCCTGCCGTCATATTTTCCGCCGTTGCGCACAGTGTCGTAATGCGAGCCGAGAAGCAGCGTATTCGCATCCGGGTTCGCCGCTTCATAGCGGCCGATGACATTGCCGATAACATCGGTTCGCACCTGCATCCCGGCCGCACGCAGGAGCTGCCCTAACTCAGCGGCAACCTTTTTATGCGCTTCGGATAAGTAAGTAACGGTCAGCGCGTCGCGCTGCTCGGACCACTGCGCGAGATAATCCGCAAGCGACATGATTCGCGGACCAAAGGTGTTGGCGCCTGCGCGTGCTTCCGTTCCGGCCATTGCCTTCGCGTTTCCCGTGTTCACTCTATTATAGTGTATCTTGAACAGCGTAGTGCACGTCTGTCATTCTGGCAGCGCGAATAGCACGGAGCCCGAAGGCGTGGACGTCATTTTCTGGGAATGGGTTAGCGCTTTCGTCCGCTGGCTGCATATCGTGGCCGGCATCGCCTGGATCGGCTCGTCCTTTTATTTCATCCATCTCGATCTGAGCCTGAAACCGCGCCGCGGATTGCCGGCGGGCGCGAAAGGCGACGCCTGGCAGGTGCACGGCGGCGGCTTCTATCACATGGTGAAATACGTAGTCGCGCCCGCGAAAATGCCGGACCACCTCACCTGGTTCAAATGGGAAGCCTATACGACGTGGCTTTCGGGCGTCGCGTTGCTTGCCATCGTCTATTATCTCGGCGCTGAACTCTATCTCGTCGATAAAGCCGTTCACGACATTTCGCCTGCGCGCGCGATTCTTGTCAGCATCGGCGGCTTAGCGGGCGCGTGGGTTCTTTATGAAATCGTGTGCCGCTCGCCGCTCGGAAAGAGCGAAGCAGGACTCGCGCTTTTTCTTTACCTGCTGCTGGTCGCGCTCGCCTACGCGTTTGCGCAAACGCTTTCCGGCCGCGGCACGTTCGTGCAGATCGGCGCACTCGTCGGCACGATCATGGTCGCGAACGTTTTCGTCGTCATCATGCCGAACCAGCGCAAAACGGTTGCGCACCTGATTGCGAAGAAAAAACCCGATCCCATCTGGGGCGAACAGGCGAAGCAGCGCTCGGTCCACAACAACTACCTGACGCTGCCCGTGATCTTCCTGATGATGGGCACGCACTACCCGCTCTTTTACGCGACCAAGTACAACTGGCTGATCGTCGCGATCGTGCTCGCGATCGGGCCCTTGATGCGCGTGTTCTTCAATTTCCGTCATGCCAACGAGACGGCTCATTGGACAAAGAGTCCCTGGTGGACATGGGGCGTCGTTGCACTCGGCGTGATCGCAATCGGCTGGCTTTCCTCGCTGGGCTTGCGCGACAGCCAGCGCAGCGAAGTTCCGACGAATGCGCCGACTTTCGCGGTTGTCGAGAATATCGTCACCTCGCGCTGCTCGATGTGCCACGCCGCGGAGCCGGTGTGGCTCGGTATTCACAAGGCACCGCATAACGTTTTCCTCGATACGCCGGAGAATATCCGCAAGTTCGCGCATATGATCGACACCCATGCAGTGCGTTCGATTGCGATGCCGCCGGGAAATATTACCGGCATGACGCCACAAGAGCGCGCGGCGCTCGCCGCTTGGCTTACTGCGAAGCCTCGCCCAGAATGAGCGACATGAAGAAATATCCGCGCGATCTCGTGGGCTACGGAGGCAATCCGCCGCATCCGCGCTGGCCGGGGAACGCGCGCGTCGCGGTGCAGTTTGTCGTCAATTACGAAGAAGGCGGCGAGAACAATATTCTGCACGACGACGCAGCCTCGGAGGCGTTTCTCTCCGACGTACTCGGCGCGCAGCCCTGGCCCGGCAAGCGGCACATGAATCTCGAATCCATGTTCGAATATGGTTCACGCGCGGGTTACTGGCGGCTGTGGCGCATGTTCACCGAGCGCAATATGCCGGTCACGGTTTTTGCGGTCGCAACCGCCTTGCAACGCTATCCGGAAATCGCGGCCTCGATGCAGGAAGCGGAATGGGAAATCGCGTGCCACGGCCTGAAGTGGATCGACTATCGCGATATGCCCGAGAAGGAAGAGCGTGCGCATTTTCGCGAGGCGATCGAAATTCACACAGAGATCACAGGCGAACGTCCGCTGGGCTGGTACACGGGACGAACTTCCGACAATTCATTGAAGATTGTGATGGAAGAAGGCGGCTTTCTTTACTCGTCGGATTCCTATGCCGACGATCTTCCCTACTGGGTGCGCGGACCCAAAGGACCGCATCTCATTATTCCGTATTCGCTGGACGCAAACGACATGCGCTTCACGAATGCGCAAGGCTTCGCGAATGGCGACGATTTTTTCGTTTATCTGCGGGACGCCTTCGATACATTGTATGCGGAAGGCGAAACCGCCCCAAAAATGATGTCGATCGGATTACATTGCCGCCTTGCCGGCAAGCCGGGCCGCGCGGCGGCGCTTGCAAGGTTTCTCGATTATATCGACGAGCATGATGGCGTCTGGGTCGCGACCAGACTCGATATCGCGAAGCACTGGCATGCCGAGCATCGCGGGCTTGCCGACGAAGCCTGGGAAATACCGCAGTGAAAGTCTCGCTCGATCAACTCAATAAAGCGGGCGCGCAGGAATTCGTTGCTGCGCTCGGTGAGATTTTCGAACATTCACCGTGGGTCGCGGAGCGCGTCGTCACAAAGCGGCCCTTCGCAAACACACGCGCATTGCTTGACGCCATGACCACCACGGTCAAATCGGCCTCGAAAGAAGAACAGTCGGCGCTCCTTCGCGCGCATCCCGATCTCGCGGGCAAAGCCGCGCGCGCGGGCGCGCTCACGAAGGATTCCACCGCCGAGCAGACCAGCGCAGGACTCGATCAATTATCCGAGCGCGAGTTCGAGAGCTTTCAGGGCTTCAATGAGAACTACCAGCAGAAACACGGCATTCCGTTCATCATCTGCGTACGGCGGCACACCAAGGATTCCATCCTCAAGCAATTCGAAACGCGCATCGACAATTCGGCCGGCCATGAATTCGAAACCGCACTTTCGGAAGTATTCAGAATCGCTGCACTCCGGCTAGACCAGAAAATCGAGGGCGCCGATCTCGGCCTGAACGGGCGGCTATCCACGCATGTGCTCGACAATCACGCCGGCCGCCCGGCCAAGAACATGTGGCTCGCACTTCGCGAGTTGTCGGCGGGCGACGAGCCCCGGCTCATCATTCGCGTACAGACAAATGCCGACGGACGCACCGACGCGCCGCTCATTTCCGGGCGTCCGGTCCCGGCCGGCCAATACGAATTGCTTTTTTCGGTTGCCGACTACTATCGGGATCAGAAAGTGCCGCTCGCTGAGCCGCCTTTCCTCGACGTTGTGCCGATCCGCTTCTCGACTGCAGAGCCCGAGGGCCATTATCACGTGCCGTTGCTCGTGACCCCTTGGAGCTACAGCACCTATCGCGGCAGCTAAGCTTTCATAAAAGGCGCGGAAAAATCGCCACCTGAATAGGCAAGTCAGCGAAAACCGCCTAGCCTTGGAGCAATCCGGTAAGGCGGGCTGCCCGTCAAAAGCGCAAAAAGCCGCAAAGAAAAATGGCACGGCGCTTGCTGCCTGACTCCGCCGGACGAAAATCTGTCCTCACGGGAGTCTTCGACAATGTTCCGCAACACTACCTTGGCCGCTTTCGCCGGTGCGATGCTCGCCGCTTCGCTGTCGCCCGCAAGCGCGCAGTTCGATCTGAAATTCGCGCTCGACTGGAAATTCGAGGGCCCGTCCGCGCCCTATTTCGTCGCGATCGACAAAGGCTATTACAAAGCCGAAGGCTTGAACGTCACGATCGACTCGGGCCCCGGCTCGGTTGCCGGTATTGCGCGCATCGCCGCCGGCACCTATCCGATCGGTTTCTTCGACATCAATTCGCTCGCGCGCTTCCGCGACCAGAACCCGGACAAAGACGTCAAATCCGTACTGATGGTCTACAACAAGCCTGCGTTTGCGATCGTGAGCCTTGCGAAATCGAACATCAGCAAGCCGAAAGATCTCGAAGGCAAGGTGCTCGGCGCACCGCCGCCGGACGGTGCCTGGGCGCAGTGGGGCGCGTTCACGAAAGTGAACAGCATCGACGCCTCCAAAGTGAAAGTGGAAGCGGTCGGCTTCCCGGTGCGCGAGCCGATGCTTGCGGACGGCAAGGTCGATGCGATCACTGCCTTCTCCTTCTCGGCCGTCTACAACCTGACGACCAAGGGCATCCCGGAGAAAGACATCAAGGTGATGCTGCTCAACGATCACGGCCTCGTGCTCTACGGCAACGCCATCATGGTCAATCCGGACTTCGCCAAAGCGAATCCGAAGGTGGTCGCAGGCTTCGTGCGCGCGACGATCAAGGGCATCATCGACACCTACAAGGACCCTGAAGGCGCGATTAAGTCCGTGATGAAGCGGAACGAAACCGCGGACGAGAAGATCGAGCTTGCGCGTCTAAAAATGTCGCTGCGCGACAACTTCGTGACCGACTGGGTAAAGGCGAACGGCGTCGGTGGCATCGACGAGAAGCGCATGCAGCAGGCGATCGACCAGCTCGACGTTTCGTCCGCGTTCAAGAACGGGAAGCCGAAGCCAAGTGACCTCTTCGACGCAAAATATCTGCCTGCCGCAGGCGAGCGGAAGCTCTAAGGAAAAGTTGCGAAGCCCGGAGTAGCCGCGTGGAAGCGTTCGTAGATATCAATGGCGTAACGCTGAAATATCGCGGCGCTTCGGGAGACGTTCTCGCCCTACAAGACACAACCTTGAAGGTTCGGCGCGGCGAATTTGCCGCCGTCGTCGGACCTTCGGGTTGCGGCAAGTCTACGCTGATGCGGCTTGTCACGGGCCTTCACAAGCCGACCGCAGGAACAGTTACGATCGAAGGTCGCGAAGTAAAAGGCCCGGTGAAGATCGCCGGTATGGCTTTTCAGAATTCGAACCTTCTGCCCTGGCGCAAAGTGATTGATAACGTGCTGCTGCCGCTCGAGATCGTGCAACCGCACCGCTCGCAATTTCGCGCGAAGAAGGCAGAGTTTCGCGCGCGCGCGGAAAAGCTTCTGGAAACTGTCGGCCTGAAAGGCTTCGGCGACCGCTATCCGTGGGAGCTCTCCGGCGGCATGCAGCAGCGCGTTTCGCTTTGCCGCTCGCTCATTCACGAGCCCGCGCTTCTCATGCTCGACGAGCCCTTCGCGGCGCTCGACGCCTTTACGCGCGAAGAATTGTGGTGCGTCTTGCGCGACCTCTGGCAGAAACTGCGCTTTACCGTAATTCTGGTCACGCACGATTTACGCGAAGCCGCTTTTCTCGCCGACAACATCTATGTGATGAGCGCGCGGCCGGGCCACATCGTGCAGGTCAAACCGGTTGATTTTCCGCGCCCGCGCGACTTGCAGGTGACTTACGACAAGGGATTTGCCGACATCGTGCACGAGTTGCGCGCGAAAATCGCACAGGTACGGATCGGATGAACTCCTCGACCACAGAAAAACTTGCGCCCTGGCTTTTTACGATTGCGATCTTTGTAATCTGGGAAGCGGCCTGCCACATCTTTCAGGTAAACGCCTCTATCTTGCAGCCGCCTTCGGCAGCCTTTGCAGCGATGGCACGGCACTGGAAGACGTTCGCCTATCATTCCTACGTGACACTCTGGGTCACGATGGTTGGGTTCGCGCTCGCCGTCGGCTTCGGCATTCTGCTCGGACTGATCGTCGGCTGGTCGCGCACGATCTATCGCGGCCTCTATCCGGTGATGGTCGGCTTCAACACGATCCCCAAAGTCGCGATCGTGCCTCTGCTCATTCTGTGGTTCGGCATCGGCGAAGTGCCTGCGATCATCACGGCGTTTCTGATCTCCTTTTTTCCCATCGTCGTGAATGTCGCGACCGGTCTTGCAACGACCGAGCCTGAACTCGAAGACGTGATGCGCGCGCTCGGCGCGGGCAAGCTCGACATCATGCTCAAAGTCGGCATCCCGCGTGCGCTCCCTTATCTCTTCGGTTCTCTGAAAGTCGCAATCACGCTTGCCTTCGTCGGCACCATCGTGTCGGAAACCGTCGGCGCCAATGCCGGTCTCGGCTATCTGATTTCGAACGAAGGCGCGAATTTCAGGATGGCCAATGTTTATGCGGCGCTCCTGCTGCTCGCGTTCGAAGGCGTGCTGATGTACGCCCTCTTCGCCTGGGTTGAGCAGTATTTCACGCGCTGGGCCTTCCGCTCACAGATGAGTGCGGCCGGATAAGCAAGGCCAGCCGCTCATCCTAGATCATCGCGTCTGCCGTTTCCTCTTCGTCCCGCTGCGACTAGACTTGCCGCCAACAAAGCGCGGAAGCGAAGCCGCTATGAATGAGGGACGCCCGTGAACTTTTCCAGCTTGAAGCCGCAGCATTTTCTCTGGAGCCTTTCGAATGGCGTCGGCACCGTCGCCTTGAATCGTCCAGATCGGAAAAACCCGCTCACTTTCGAATCCTATGCCGAGCTACGCGATACTTTCCGCGCGCTGAAAGATACGAAGGATGTGAAGACGGTCGTGATCACCGGCGCTGGCGGCAACTTCTGCTCCGGTGGCGACGTGCATGAAATCATCGGGCCGCTTGTCGAGATGCGCCGCAAGAAGGATAGCGCGGGACTTTTGAAGTTCACGCAGATGACCGGCGATCTCGTCAAAGCCATGCGCGCCTGTCCGCAACCGGTTGTCGCCGCGATCGACGGCGTCTGCGCGGGCGCCGGCGCCATTCTCGCAATGGCTTCCGATCTTCGCTACGGCACAGCGCAGAGCAAAGTCGCGTTTCTCTTTGTGCGGGTCGGGCTTTCCGGCGCGGATATGGGCGCATGCAATCTGCTGCCGCGGCTTATCGGCGCGGGCCGCGCGGCGGAATTGCTTTACACGGGCCGCACGATGAGCGGCGAAGAGGCCGAGCGCTGGGGATTTTTCAATAAGCTCTGCGCACCGGAGAAAGTTCTCGAGGACGCAACCGCGCTCGCAGATTCGCTCGCAAGCGGCCCTACTTATGCGCATGCGATGACCAAACGCTGCATCCATGACGAATGGGATATGCCTATCGACGCTGCGATCGATCACGAAGCGCGCGAGCAGGCGATCTGCATGGAGACGATGGATTTCGAGCGCGCTTATGAAGCCTTTGCCGCAAAGCAGAAGCCCGTTTTCAAAGGCGACTGATTATTCAGGCAATACCGCGGTCGCCTCGATCTCGACGAGTGCCGCTTTTTCCACGAGGCGAACGACCTGCACCACCGCCATTGCCGGGAAATGTTTGCCGATTACCTCGCGATAGGCAGCACCGATTTCGCGCTGGAGACTCAAATAGTTCTCGATGTCGGTGACGTACCACGTCAGGCGCACGATGTGCTTCGGTTCGGCACCGGCCTCGGCGATGATAGCGACAATATTCTCGAGTGTTTTTTTCGTTTGCGCGCCGAGCCCTTCGGGAAATTTGCCGTGCTGGTCCCAGCCAACAACACCGCCCGTGACAATCACGCGGCCTTTTGCGCTCATACCGTCGGAATAACCCTTCGGTTGCGGCCAGCCTTCGGGGCGCAACACCTGCGGTTCGCCGGAGAGCGATTTGTTTTTATCGAGCATGATATGCGCTCACGACGCGAGTTTCTCGCTGGTGGGTTGTGCTGCCGCCTCGCGCAGGCGGAAGCGCTGCAATTTTCCGGTGTCGGTCTTCGGCAGACTCGCGACATACTCTATCGCGCGCGGATATTTATACGGTGCGACTTCGGCTTTGACGAATTCCTGCAGCGTCTTCGTCATCGCGGCATCGCTGTTAAAATTTGCGCGGAGAACGACATAAGCTTTCACGATCTGCCCGCGTTCGCTGTCTGGGCATCCGACCACGCCGCATTCCGCGACTGCGGGATGCGAAAGCAGGACGGATTCCACTTCAGGGCCGGCAATGTTGTAGCCAGCGGAAATGATCATGTCGTCGGAGCGCGCCTGATACCAGAAGTAGCCGTCCTTATCGCAGAGATACGTGTCGCCGGTAACGTTCCAGCCGTCTTCAACGTATTTCTTCTGCCGCTCGTCCGCGAGATAGCGGCAGCCGGTCGGCCCGCGCACAGCGAGGCGTCCCGGCGTATTCGGCGGCAGCGCGTTGCCGTTCTCGTCGATGACTTTCGCCTGATAGCCGGGTACCGGTTTTCCGGTTGCTCCGGCACGCAAAGTTTCCTCCGGCGAACCGATGAAAATATGCAGCATCTCGGTCGAGCCGATACCGTCGAGAATTTTGATTCCGGTCGCTGCGAACCACGCGTCCCACGTCGCTTTCGGCAATGCCTCACCCGCGGATACGCATTTTCTGAGCGAGGAAATATCGCGGCCGTCGAGCTTACTTAAGATCGCGCGATAGGCAGTCGGCGCGGTGAAACACACGCTGGCGCGATGCTGTTCGATTGCGGCAAGAAGATCATCCGGCGTTGTTTTCTCGAGAAGCACGGTCGAAGCCCCTGCGCGCATCGGGAAGAACACGAGACCGCCGACTCCGAAGGTAAAGGCGAGCGGCGGCGAGCCGATGAAACGGTCGTCTGCATCCGCGCGCAACACGTGTTTTCCGTAGGTATCGCAGATCGCGAGAAGATCGCGATGAAAATGCATCGTGCCTTTCGGCTGCCCGGTCGTACCCGAAGTGAAGGCGATCAGGCAGACGTCGTCAGCCGCCGTGTTACAGGCGGCGAAGTTTTCATAACCATCCCGCGCCATCAGCGTTTCCAGGCCGCCTTTGCCCCAGTAAGCAAGCTTCTTCAGTTCGGAAACGTGCGGCTTAGCTTTTTCCATTTCGTCGGAAAGGCGCGCGTCGCAAAGCGCGATCGAGACTTTGGCCTTCTGTACCGCGTAGGAAATTTCCTTTGCGCGAAGAAGCGGCATGGTCGCGACCACGACCCCGCCCGCCTTGAGGACCGCGAAATAGCAGGCGACCATCATCGCGTTGTTCGCGGAGCGCAGGAACACGCGATTGCCCGCGACAAGGCCGAGATCGTTGACGAGTACATTTGCGATTCTGTTCACGCGCTCATGCAGCTGCGCGTAGCTCAACGTCTCGGCGGGAGTCACGATGCAGGGTCTGCCGCCGGAGCCGCGCTCCACCACCTTGTCGAGCAGTTCGACGCAGGCGTTCAGACGATCGGGATATTTCAGCCCCGGCAGGTCGAAAACGAATTCCGGTTGCAGCCCGGCAGGCGGAAGATTTTCTCGCGTGAAGGTATCGATATGGGCGCTTGCGATCATTCGAACCTCGTTTCGTCCTAGCTTTGCGCAACTGCCGTGCGCACGCTCGTTTTCAACTTGCCGAGCAACTTCGTGAGCGTGGCCGCGTCGCTCTGCGGCAGATCGCCGAACATCGTTGCGATCCAGTCTTCATGCGCTTTCGCCATGCGCGCGAATTGCCGGCGGCCTTTTTCGGTAAGGCTCACGATATGCGAGCGGCGATCGCTCTTGTGCTGTTTGCGCGAGATCACTTCTTCGACAAGCAGGCGATCGACGAGACCGGTAACGTTTCCGTTCGTCACCATCATGCGCTGCGAAAGCTCGCCGAGCGTCATGCCGTGCGGCTTGCGCTCGAGCTGCGCCATGAGATCGAAGCGCGGCAGTGTCACGCCGAACTGTTCGCGCAAACGGCGACGGATTTCGGTTTCAATCAGCGTGTTCGTTGCAAGCAACCGCAGCCAAAGCCGCAATTCGGCTTTGTGATCGCCGGGCGCTTCGGCGATCTTGGTCTCGGCGTCCAGCGCCGCGGATGGTTCGAGCTCCATGTCAGCCCTCGATCCGGCTTGCGATGAAATTACTTTAAGCCTAAACTATTTTTCCTGCAAGCAGCGAAAACGCGAGGTTTTACGCTATGCGAATCGCAGTCGTGGGCGGCGGGCCGGCCGGGGTTTATTTTTCGATTCTGGCGGCCAAGGCCTGGCCGAACGTCCAGATCGACGTGTTCGAGCGCAACCGCGCCGACGACACATTCGGCTTCGGCGTTGTTTTCTCCGACGAGACGCTCGATATGTTCGAGAAATACGACCGTGAAAGCTATGAAGCGATCGCCGACAACTTTGCGTATTGGGACGACATCGAAATTCATTTCAAAAGCAGCCTGCACCGCATCGGCGGCAACGGCTTCTGCGGCTGCGCGCGCACCACGCTTCTGAAACTTCTGCACGACCGCGCGCGTTCTCTCGGCGTGAAGCTGAACTTCGAAACCGAAGTCGATCCGACGCTTGCTTCCCTCAAGGGTTACGATCTGATCATTGCCGCCGACGGCGCGAACAGCCGCATCCGCGAAACGTTTCGCGATCATTTCGGCACCGAGATCGACTATCGCCCGAACAAATTCGCATGGATGGGTTCAACGCGCACGTTCGATGCGTTCACATTCTTCTTCAAGGAAACCGAATACGGCATCTTCATCGCACATTGCTATCAGTACGAGCCGGGCCGCTCGACCTGGATCTTCGAAGTGCAGCCTGAAACCTTCGAACGCACCGGGCTCGCGAAGCTCTCGGAAGAAGAGTCGGCGCGCTTCATGGAGAATCTGTTTGCCGAAGAGCTTACCGGCCACGCATTGATCACCAACCGCTCGATGTGGCGGAATTTCCCGCGCATCGCCAATGAGCGCTGGGTCAAGGACAACGTCGTGCTGCTGGGCGACGCGAAAGCGACCGCGCATTTCTCGATCGGCTCGGGCACCAAGCTCGCAATGGAAGATGCGATAGCGCTATTCGAATCGCTTCAGAAAACGCGGCTCGATGTTCCGGTGGCGCTCAAACATTTCGAAACTTCGCGCCGGGAGGATGTCGAGAAGACGCAACATGCCGCCGACGTTTCGCTTGTCTGGTTCGAGCATGTCGACCGCTTCTGGGATATGGACCCGCGCCAGTTCGCGTTCGGGCTCATGACACGTTCGAAAGCGATCACCTGGGACAATCTCCATCTGCGTGCGCCCGAATTTGTCGAACAGGCCGGCGAAATGTTCGCATCACGCATTCCCGGCGCCGATACGAAGCAGCCGCTTCCGCCGATGTTTCAGCCGTTCAAGTTGCGCGAAATGGAAATTCCGAACCGCGTCGTGGTTTCGCCGATGTGCCAGTACTCCGCAAAAGACGGCGTGCCGAACGACTGGCATCTCGTGCATCTCGGCGGCCGCGCAATCGGCGGCGCGGGACTGATCTACACGGAGATGACCGACGTTTCGGCGGAGGCGCGCATCTCGCCGGGTTGCGCAGGCATCTATACCGATGAACAGGAAAAAGCGTGGAAACGCGTGACCGATTTCGTGCACGCAAACTCCGCCGCGAAAATCTGCCTTCAGCTCGGTCATGCAGGGCGAAAAGGTGCCACCAAGCTGATGTGGGAAGGCATCGACGAGCCGCTCGAATCCGGCGCCTGGCCGATCATTGCGCCCTCGCCGCTTCCTTATTATCCGCACAGCGTCACGCCGCGCGAGATGACGCGCGCGGATATGGATAAGGTGAAAGCGGACTTTGTTGCAGCAGCGAAGCGCGCGGAGCGCGCCGGCTTCGATATGCTCGAGCTTCATTGCGCGCACGGCTATCTGCTCGCGACATTCATCTCGCCGCTGACCAATCACCGCAAGGACGAATACGGCGGCTCGCTCGAGAACCGCCTGCGCTTTCCGCTCGAAGTCTTTCGCGCCATTCGCGGTGTCTGGCCTATTTCAAAACCGATGTCGGTCCGTATCTCCGCGACCGACTGGAAAGACGGTGGCATCACGGGAGAAGACTCGGTCGAAATTTCCCGTGCTTTCGCGCGCGAAGGTTGCGACTTGCTCGACGTTTCAACCGGGCAGACGGTTTACGATGCAGAGCCCGTGTTCGGCCGCATGTTCCAGACGCCTTATTCCGATCAGATCCGCAACGAAGCGAAAATCGCAACCATGTGCGTCGGCAACATCACCACCGCCGATCAGGTGAACACGATCCTCGCAGCGGGACGCGCCGATCTCGTGGCGCTCGCGCGGCCGCATCTGGTCGATCCTTATTTCACGATGCAGGCGGCAGCCTGGTATGGCGTAGAAGCCATCGCATGCCCGCCGCAGTATTTATCCGGTAAGGATCAGCTGTTCCGCACGGCAGTGCGCGATCGCGCCGATCTCGCGGAACTCCGCCGTAAAGTGAAGCCGCGCAGCCATCTGCGCACCGCAAGAAAACAAGCCGCAGAATAGTTCGCGAAAAAAACGACAGCCTTGCTTCCGCACAGCGGCTTGGTTGTTGCGCTGCATCATGCGACGCATTCACGATGCGAAGATTTCGTGCATCAGCGCGCCTTCGCACGTGCCGCATCGCTATTGACGAACACTTCGCAAGTGCCTGAAAGTCTTGGCCGATGGCTCTTCGAAGCCAGCGTGCAAACCGATTTCGTAGGTGTGCTGACAGGCGTTGGCGTCAAAACAAAACAACAAGAAACAAGAACGCGGCGCACCAATCGGTCGCAAATTTCCTTAGGGAGGAAAACCAAGATGAAATGGCAAATGCCAAAGAAACTGCTCGGGCTTGCTGCTGTCGGTCTCGTTGCCGGCGCCGGCTACCTCGCGCTGCCGCAGAAAACGGAAGCACAGGGCGCTACGATTCGTATCGCTTATGTCGATCCGCTTTCGGGTCCGATGGCCGGTATCGGTGACACGGGTCTCAAGAACTTCCAGTTCATTCTCGAACAGATCAACGCCAAGGGCGGCGCGAACGGCAAGAAGCTCGAAATCGTTCCGTTCGACAACAAGCTGAACGCTCAGGAAACCATCGTGCAGGTGCAGAAGGCCATCGACGACGGCATCCGCATCATCACGCAGGGCAACGGCACCGCGTTCGCGATCGCGATCTCGGAATTCGTGACCAAGTACAACGAACGTAACCCCGGCAAGGAAGTGATCTATCTCAACTACGCCGCGGTTGACCCGATTCTGACCAACGACAAGTGCAGCTACTGGCACTTCCGCTGGGACGCGAACACCGAGCAGAAGATGGCGGCAATCACCGCCTTCCTGAAAGACCGCAAAGACGTGAAGAAGATGTACCTGATCAATCAGGACTACGCCTTCGGTCAGGGTGTACGCGCGCTTGCGACCAAGATGCTGAAAGAACGCCGCCCCGACATCGAAATCGTCGGCGACGAACTGCATCCGCTCGCCAAGGTCACCGACTTCTCGCCCTATATCGCCAAGATCAAGGCATCGGGCGCGGACAGCGTGATCACCGGCAACTGGGGCTCGGATATCGCGCTCCTGATCAAGGCAGCAGCCGACGCCGGCTTGCAGGTGAACTTCTTCACCTTCTACGCAGGCGGCACCGGCGGCCCGACCGCGGTCAAGCAGGCGAACCTTGCGAACCGCGTCTATGCGGTCGGCGAAGGCTTCGCGAACATTCCGCACAAGGAATCGATCGAGTTCGAAAAGGAACTGCGCGCCAAGTACAAGCTCAGCCTTTTCTATCCGCGCGGCGTGAACCAGATGCGCATGCTCGCGGAAGCGATCAACAAGGCCAAGTCGGAAGACCCGAAGAAATTCGCGGCCGTCCTGCATGACATGAAGTTCGAAGTGTACAGCGGTGGCCAAGGCTATATGCGCGCCGATGACCACCAGTTCATGCAGCCGATGTACATGGCCGTGTTCGGTCCGATCAAAGCCGATCAGCCGTTCGACGAAGAGAACACCGGCTGGGGCTGGACCATCGCAGGCAAGGTCGATCCGAAGGAAACGCTGGTTCCGACCACCTGCAAGATGAACAAGCCTTCCTAACTGGCTTCCGAAACGCGTCCGGCCGGAGCAATCCGGCCGGACGTTCTTTATTCGAGTAATCCTCGGGCTGGCAGGGAACCGTGGCTGAACTCATCATCATTTCGACGCTGAACGGCGTCCTATACGGCATGCTCCTCTTTCTGATGGCGAGCGGCCTCACGCTCATCTTCAGTATGATGGGCGTCCTCAACTTCGCGCATGCGAGCTTCTACATGCTCGGCGCGTTTCTCGGATTTCAGATCAGCCAATGGGCCGGCTTCTTTCCGGCGATCATTCTGGCGCCGCTCATCGCAGGCGGGCTGGGAGCGCTGGTCGAGCGCTACGGCCTGCGGACCGTGCACAAAAACGGTCACGTCGCCGAGCTGCTCTTCACCTTTGGCCTGGCGTTTATCATCGAAGAAGTTATCCAGATGATCTGGGGCAAGCTCGCGATGGATTATCGCGTACCCAGTCTTCTCGATTTCTCGGCCTTTACGATCTACGCGACCAACTACCCTGCCTACAAAGCCTTCATGCTCCTGTTCTCGATCTTGATCTTTATCGGGCTGATCTTTCTGCTCACGAGAACGCGCGCGGGTCTCATCATTCAGGCGTCGCTTACGCACCCGAACATGGTCGGCATGCTCGGTCACAATGTGCCGCGCGTATTCATGCTGGTGTTCGGTCTCGGCACTTCGCTCGCTGCGATTGCGGGCGCAATCGCAGGTGCTGCCTTCGTGACACAGTCGAATATGGCCGCGCTCCTCGGGCCCATCCTGTTCGTTGTCGTCGTGGTCGGCGGCCTCGGTTCGCTCTGGGGCGCGTTCGTCGCCTCACTCCTGATCGGGCTCCTGCAAACCTTCGCAATTTCATCGAGCTGGTCGCTGTCGAAACTTTTCGGCACTTCTTTCGCGCCTGCGAGCGGCACCATTCTCTATGACATCTGGACCGTCACGATCGCGCAGATCGGGCCGATCCTTCCTTATCTCCTGCTCGTGCTCGTGCTGGTCTTCCGGCCGACGGGCTTGTTCGGGACGCGTGACACATGAGCAGCACGATCAAGACTTACGGAATCTGGATCGTGGCGGCGCTTCTGCTGTTGCTGTTCCCTTATGTTTTTTCTGCGGGCGCCTCGCTCACGACCATGTGCCTTATGGGCATCATGATCATCTTCGCGCTCTCTTATAATATGCTGCTCGGCCAGACCGGCATGCTCTCCTTCGGGCACGCGGTCTATTACGGCCTCGCCGCATTCGTTACCGCCCACACGATGAATTGGGCTGCGAAAGCCGGCTATCCAATCCCGCTTCCGCTGATCCCTGTCGCCGGTGCTGCCACGGGATTGTTCTTCGGCATTGTCTTCGGCTGGGTTTCGACCAAGCGCGGTGGCACTGCCTTCGCGATGATTTCGCTGGGGCTTGCCGAGCTCGTCTATTCAAGCTCGCTCATCCTGCGCAGTTTCTTCGGTGGCGAAGAAGGCATCAGCGCGGATCGCACCAAGCTATTCCGCGTATTCGGCTACAATTTCGGTCCGCAGATTCAGGTTTATTACCTGATCGCGTTCTGGACCTTGCTCTGCGTGATCCTGATGTATGCAATTACGCGGACGCCTTTGGGCCGTATGTGCAATGCCGTGCGTGAAAACCAGGAGCGTGTCGAATTCGTCGGATACAATCCGCAATTTGTGCGCTTCATCGCTTTCTCGCTCGCCGGGCTTTTCGCGGGCGTCGCAGGATCGCTCGCCGCAATCAACATCGAACTCGCACAGGCGAGTTTCGTCGGCGCGGGTCAGTCGGGTGTCGTGCTGCTCGCGGCTTATATCGGCGGTGTTGCCTTCTTCGTCGGTCCCGTACTCGGCGCAATCGTAGTGACGCTGCTCTCGATCAAACTTTCCGACTTCTCGGAAATCTGGCTGCTTTATTTCGGCATCCTGTTCATCACGGTGATCCTGTTTGCGCCTTACGGGCTTTCGGGATTGCTGATGATGCATGCGCAGTTCTGGCGCGGGCCGCTCGGCAGCAAGATTGCGCGCTTCGGACGTTTGCTCGGCGCCTACGTCATCGCGGCAATTCCCGCGCTCATCATGCTCGCCGGCGCTATCCTGCTTATCGAGATGATCCATCACGTTGCGCAGAAGGGTGCTGAAGGCGCGAATATGCATTTCCTGCGCCGCAGCTACCTCACGGTGAACACGCGCAGCGTGCTGCCTTGGGTAGGCGGGCTGATCGCGCTGTTCGCGGGCTTCTTCGCCTTCCGCTTCACCTGGCCGACGGTTGCCAATGCATGGCATAAGGCGCTGCTCGACGCGCAACGGAGCGGCAAATGAACTCCGCAGTCGAACTGAAAAGTCTAGAGAAGCGCTTCGGTAAGACCGAAATCATTCGCGGCGTCAGCCTGGATGTGAAGTCGGGCGAGCGTCATGCGGTGATCGGGCCGAACGGCGCCGGAAAATCGACGTTGTTCAATCTGATTAGCGGCCGCTTCATGCCCTCGGCAGGTTCTATCCATCTGCGCGGCGAGAACATCACAGGCCTGCGTCCATTCGAGATCAACCGCCGCGGGCTGTCGCGCAGCTTTCAGGTCACGAACATCTTCCCGCGGCTTTCGGTCTGGGAGAATGTGCGCTGCGCGGTGTTGTGGTCGAAGGGCTATAAATATTCGTTCTGGCGCAACATAGACAAACTCGAGGATGTCCGCGCGCGCACGCAGGAAATTCTCCAGCTCATCAACATGACGGACCGCGCGGAAATTCCGGCGGGCGTGCTCAGCTATGCCGATCAGCGCGCGCTTGAAATCGGCATCACGATCGCAGGCGGCGCCGACATTATTCTGCTCGACGAACCGACCGCCGGCATGAGCCGAAGCGAAACCGAGCAAGCGGTCGCGCTGATCCGGAAAGTCAGCGAAGGCCGCACTCTCATCATCATCGAGCATGACATGGGCGTCGTGTTCGATCTCGCCGACCGCATTTCGGTGCTTGTGTACGGTCAGATCATCGCGACCGACGAGCCCGCCAAGATCAAGGCGAACCAGAAAGTGCAAGAAGCCTATCTCGGAGCAGCCGGTCATGACTGATGTGATGCTCGAGGTAAAAGATTTGCACGCCTATTACGGCAAGAGTCACATTTTGCAGGGCGTGAATCTCAACGTGAAGAACGGCGAGATCGTTTCGATCCTCGGCCGCAACGGCGTCGGCCGTTCGACCACGCTGAAAGCGATCATGGGCGATGTGCCGCCGCAGGGTTCGATCAAGTTCAAGGGCAAGGAAATCGCCGGCCTGAAATCCTATCAGGTCGCTTATTGCGGCCTCGGCTATGTGCCGGAAGACCGCTCGATCTTTCCGTCACTCACCGTTGAGCAAAATCTTATTCTCGGCGAGAAATCGAAGCGCAAGAACCCGCGCTGGTCGATCGACGACGTTTACAACCTCTTCCCGATCCTGCGCGAGCGCAAGGACACCGACGCGAGCGTGCTTTCTGGCGGTGAACAACAGATGCTTACCGTCTGCCGCACGCTGATGGGCGATCCCGATCTCATCATGGTGGACGAGCCAACCGAAGGTTTGTCGCCGCAGATGACCGAGCGCGTCGGCAATCTCCTGAAGAGCATCGCGGACCGGAAGATTTCAATTCTGCTCGTGGAGCAGAAGCTCACCATCGCGATGAAGATTTCCCACCGCGTCTATGTGATGGGTCATGGGCATATCGTGTTCGAAGGTACGCCAGCCGATCTTGAGAAGAACGACGCCGTGCGCCGCGAGTGGTTGGAAGTCTGAAGCAATCAGTCTACTAAATCGTCATGCCCGGCCTTGTGCCGGGCATCCACCTTTTAACAACCCATCGAAGCTGTAAAGGCGTGGTGGCCGGGACAAGCCCGACCGACAAAAAAATTTAATTCTTCCAAGCCAGAATACGTTTGTCGGCAATCGCAAGTCCGTAATTGCTAATTAGTCCGATCATGCCGAGCAGCAAAATCCCGGCATAAAGGTCCGCGGCGCGATAGGAACGCGCGGCGTGCAGCACCGCCGTTCCCAAGCCTTGCTGCGCGGTCAGCAATTCGCCGACGACTGCGAGAATGAGCGCGACAGTGAGCGACAGGCGCATGCCTGCGAGAATATCCGGCACTGCGTTCGGCAGACCGATCTTGTAGATGAATTCCCAGCGCGACATCTGCAAAAGCTTCGACACTTCGACGAGGCGCGGCTCGACATGGGCGAAGCCGTGAATGGTGCCGAGCAGGGTCGGCCACACCGCGCCGAACACGACGACGCCCAGCACCATGCTTGCGTTCAATCCGAAAATGGAAATCGCAACCGGAATGATTGCGGAAGCAGGCAGCGGGCGGAGAAATTCGAGCGTAGGTTGAACGTAGGCGCGCGCAATACTTGAGACGCCGATCACGCTGCCGATTGCGATCGCGACAAAGCTCGCAAGCAGCCATCCCTGCACCATGCGATTGATGGTCGCGAGCGTTTGCGGAAGCAGGTCGCCGTTCACGAGACCCCATTCGAGCGCCGCAATGGTCGCCGCAGGACTCGGCAGGAAGACGCGCGAGATCAATTCGAGCGACGTCACGATATGCCAGACCAGCAGGAGCAGGAGGAGCCCCGCGATGCCGAGAACGATATCGAAGAGGCGAAAGCGCTTCATGCGTCAGCCGCCAATCCCGGCGCGCGATGCGCGAACAACTGCCCTTCGAGGCGCACGAGAAAATAATTCAGCGCCCAGCCGAGAAGACCGACCCAGATTAAAAGCGCGAACATGCGGTCTGGACGTATCGTCTCCTGCGAAACCATGAGGCCGTAGCCGAGCCCTTGCGGATTTGCAGCAATCTCCACGGTGACCGCGACCACGAGCGACAAACCGACCGCAAGACGAAGGGCCGTGA